>Ga0180438_10000536_pt1 | contig 73299 bp, 104 predicted proteins | sample SS_ome_12_FD_132455 | JGI IMG/M metagenome (GOLD analysis project Ga0180438, IMG submission 132455) | Hypersaline lake sediment archaeal communities from the Salton Sea, California, USA - SS_3_D_2 metaG | ecosystem: Environmental > Aquatic > Non-marine Saline and Alkaline > Hypersaline >...
GTTCCAGCAAAGCGCTATCGTCTGCAGGTCCTGGGCCATGCTTTAGTCTTCGAGCAAAAGGGAGAAGGGAAACTCCTAGAGGAAAAAGATGCCCTCCCAGAAGAAATATAAAAGCTTTTTTGACATACCGTCTTTTACGCCATGGAGCGGTTACCTGGTTGATGTTTCGTGGGGGCATTTCCTGAAACACCTGGACCGTTACATTACCGAACACGAGGCGCAGCTGGATCCGGACTTTCAGAGAGCGCATGTTTGGACAGAGAAGCAGCAGATCGCTTACGTGGAATTCTGCCTGCGCGCGGGACAGTCTGGCAATATTCTTCACTGGAATTGCCCAGGATGGATGGGAGACTTTCGCGGCCCAATGGTGCTGGTCGATGGGAAGCAGCGGGTGCAAGCCATCACCAGGTTTCTGACCGATGAGATCCCTGCATTTGGCCAGCTACGCTCAGAATACAAGGGGAACTTGATACACATTGCCACCAAGTTCCACGTCAACAAGCTGGCCACCAGAGTGCAGGTTCTTCAGTGGTACCTGGAACTCAACGATGGGGGTGTCGTGCACACCAAGGATGAGCTCAATAAGGTGCGCAAACTGCTAGAGCAGGAGAAAGGGAAGTAGGCATGGAGTACCACCAGTTCAAGTGTCCCTACTGCGGCAGGGAATTTAGCTGGGGAACTCTCCAAGAAGTTCTCCATTCCTCCGTTACCCGAAGCAATGGGTATGGGCATTACTGCCTGCTGTGTGGTTACGACGACAGAAAACGAAAACACAGTAAAGGCCCCATCGAAAATCGTTGGAGTGAGGATGAGCAGAGACGTGTAGAGAATGAAGGCGCCTACGCGCTATTCCGTAACGACCTCAAAGTCATGGATCTGTGGATACAAAAGCACAAGGCGTACAAAGCCACCAATGCAAACACCCTACGTCGCCTAGACTACGAAGGGTGGTCGTTCCCAGATGCCGATCCTGTCTGCGATGGGACAGGACACTTTACGCCGCTACTTGTCACCAAGGATCAGGCTCTACGGGAAGCCGTGCGTCGTAATTCATTGGTTGCCGACAAGCTTATGGGCGCGGCAAAAGAGCTCCTTCAAGCGGCAGAGACTGTGGCGCCTGTGTTGTCCGATCATGTACAAGAATGGATCAAGATCCGGCAGATAGCAAAATGGGCAAACGAAACCAGCCATGGAGAGGCCGCTGCTGAAGTGCTTAAGATTCTGGATAAGAAAGTATGAGGGAGCTGCTACGCATAGCGAAAAGTTGGGATGCACTCTCCAATAAAATGGAGAAGTGCCCAACATGTGGCCTGCAGTTTCTTCTGGTTAAGGACCACGAACTTGATCTGGAAGTCGTCCCTTCCAATGAGAAACGCGTCTTCTTGATTTTTAGGGATCCTACTGGAGCTCTGCATGCGCATTATGTGCCCTACTCGCAAGGAGAGCGCGAAGAGATTCCAGACAGCTATGGTTTTGTTGGACACGATTGCTTTTTTGAAAGAGAACACACATGAAATACGGAATCAAAACACTCGGACACACAGCCGAACTTCATCTCGGGAAGAGAGAGTTGGTACCGGTCGCCTGCCCCAAGTGTGGAAAAGTAGTCAAAGTCTACAAACCTGTTATTGAGCTGCCACTTGTCTGTGTTGAGTGCAAGCACTTCTACACTAGAAAGCCCGAAGAGTCAGAAGATACCTAGGGGGTTGGATTCATGTCGACTAAGCCACTCAAGATGCGCCTGGTGATCAACGAGCGTGACTCTGGGCTGCTCGCTTACCTGACGGAGTACGGCATCGAGCACCTCCGAGATAAAGAGATCGGTGTTGAGGTAACTATTCCACCCGAGCTCCAAAAACACATCTCACCCAACGAGCTGATGCTTCACGTGGAGCAGATGATACGGCGCCACATGGTAAATGCCATGCAGATGGAGGCCAACAAGCACATGACCTACACACACACATCGCTGCCATCTACGATCCCTGGCCCTTATCTTGGAAGCCTGGGGAGTGGCCAGAAGATAAGGAGGAAGAATGAAAATCTGGATCGGGCTACCATTGCCCACAGTATATGGGGATGCCGCCAGTCCTGGTATCAGTGCACAAGTCACCAAGCCTACAGGAGAGCTCACCGAAAGCCCTACAGGGCTAATAGACGTAGCTCGGGGGAAATGCTGGGCCCAGGTTGAGCTCGAAGGAATCGACGAGCGTCTGGGCAAAGGGGCTGCGTACGAGGACCGCCGCAAGTTCACCAAGGGCCACACCGCAAGCCGGCCCCCTCTTTCTAGGGGTCTTAGTGCACGGCGCTCTGCTTCTTCTGTATGGGAGAGTACTATTTGGGTCTGCTGCCCGAATTGCAAACGCGGAGTGGAGGTCGTGAAGGAGGTTATGGACAAGAAGCTTGTGTGCGGAAACTGCAAGCATTTCTTCTCAGTAGATGAGAACTGCTGGGTAAAAAAGTAAGGTACATCATATAAAAATAGGAAGAAGTGAACCTCGTTCACGTATTACCGCATGCCCTGATATTCCAGCAAGGAGGCACCCCATGAAATTGACATTCCTCGGCACAGGACATGCCACCACCATCAAAAATTTCCACACCAACATGCTGATGGAGTTTGCCGATGGCTATCGGATGCTCATCGACTGTGGTGGCGATATGCGCCGCGCACTACACGCAGCCGATTTCACACACCTCGACATCAACGCGGTGTACATCAGCCATCTACATGCTGACCATGTTGGTGGTATGGAGGACCTAGCCTTCCAAACGTACTTCGACCCTCGCTACCACGGTAAACCCGTGCTGTATGTCAGTGAGGCGCTCCAAGATGACATGTGGGGCCGCTCCCTAAGCGCGGGCTTGGGGTCACTCCAAGGGCAGCGCTGTACCCTAGACACGTACTTCGACGTGCGGCCCATCACGAAGAATGAGAGCTTCATCGTACACGGCATTAAATTCCGCCCAGTCCAGACTATCCACTACGTCGACGGCTACACCTTCGCCCTCTCCTTCGGGCTGTTTTTTGAGGTGGGTGGTGAGCGCGTGTTCCTGACCACTGATACACAGTTCGCACCAAACCAAATCCAAGAGTTTTACAGCCAGGCTACGATGATCGTACATGATGCCGAGTGCCTCCCATTCAAGAGTGGGGTACACGCCCACTTCGACGAGCTCACCACACTAGATCCAGAAACCAAAGCGAAGATGTACCTGGCGCACTACCAGGATTTCGTGATCGATGATCCAGAGTGGAAAGCCAAAGCTGAGGCGGCCGGCTTCCGGGGGTTCATTCCGCAGGGAACAGTCTTCGAGTTTAATGAGGAGGATGTATGAGGTACATGGTTTTTGATGTGGAGTCCATTGGGCTGTATGGCCCCCCGTTTGCTTTCGGGTATGTTGTGGTAGATGGCAATGGAAAAGAACTGTCAAAGGGGTTTGAGTGCGTTTCCTCTCTGGACGCTCTGCTCTTAGCGCACGAGGAATGGGAAAAGCTCGGATTTCGTGTTGCGCTACAAGACCTCAAATGGGTGCGACGCCACGTGCTCCCAGCGTTACAAAAGGTGGATTTTCGGTCCTCCGACGCATTCGTGACATCAGTGCGTTATAAATCTCAGTTAGAGAAGATTGTGCGCATGTTCGTGCTGTGCCAGAAAACTGAGTTCCGTAAGTTCGGGCACATGACGCTGGCAGCAGATTGCCAGTACCCAGTGGAAGCGAACTTCCTGCGCACAGTGATGGCAGTAGAGCATAGCTACAACATGGACCGTAGCCCGTACCCAGTACATGAAGTGGCAACCGCTCTTCATGCAGCCGGCATGGATCCCTTCAAAACCTACTCTCGCCTGAAAAACGAAAAGCCAGAGCACCACCCATTGATGGATGCTCGCCAAAGCGCACGGCTCTTCATCAAAGCTCTACGCAGCTGCCGAGCTAAAAGGTCACGGAAGTAATGCGGACGCTGATCATAGTGGATGACATTCAACGAACCCTGAAGGTGCTGGAGACGCCTAGTGGAACCTTCATCCACATCATCTGCCCGAAGTGTAACGATCACAACCACGTCGAGTATTTTCATGTCGGGGAGGAATCCTGGAAAATCTTCTGCCGGCAATGCTGCCTTGAATCTCTGTTGGCGTTCGATCACCATTCTGCGAAGTACGTTTGGAGGCCATACCGAGAGTACGATGCAGAGGGTAAGCTAGTCCACCATCATCGATAGCGCTTCTCCTTCAGATCCACAATTAAAACTGTAAAATAGGGGAGATGGATCAACCCACACAAGACAGGAGTGCATAGATCATGGAGACCTTATGGTACAGAGCAGGCAATCTGATGACTGGGCTGGCGGTGCAGCGCTTTCAAGAGCACGCTGAGGTAGTCATCGATGATCCCCAATGGCTGGAAACGCATGGCACAAAAGCGGGGAATGACGGGTATTTCGGAAAGGATTCCGATAAGTTAGCCCGCTTGGTGCAAGATAAGCTGGGGCTGTACGTTGATGGCGTGGTGGGGGAGAACACCTGGAAAGCTATTTACAAGCACCTCGACCTATCGGATCCCACAGAGCCAAAGGTCTACACCGCCGACAACGGTGTAAAAGTTATCGACGGCCGGGAGATCTGGACTCCCGTCAAGAAGTTTGGCGGAACCTACCGTCCCTGGACAGGCGACGACAAAAACAGGATCCGCGGAGTGATGCTCCACCAAACAGGCTGCTGGATGCCGGAAAAGGTTTCCACGTGGAAAACCATTAACGCGCACTGTGGTATTACCCGCGAGGGCACACTCATCCTGATGTTCGATTTCTCGATGCTCATTTGGCACGGGAATGACCTCACGAGACCCACCATTGGGATCGAGGTCGGAGGTCTATTCGAGGGCCTAGAGGGGCACAGTAACACCGTGTGGCCAAAGGGCGCCAAGACCTACGAGTTCAATGAGGCGCAGCTCAAAGCTACTGATACCCTTTTCGACGTCATCAAAGCGGAATTCGAGAAGCACGGTGGAACGTGGGAAGTGGTCTATGCGCACCGGCAGAGCCATGACTGGCGTATGAGCGATCCAGGTGAAACCATCTGGAAGCAGGTAGGCATCCCGTGGATCAAAAAACTCGGTGCCACTGATGGTGGCAAGGACTTCTGTGTAGGATCCGGGCATCCCATTCCCGAGGAGTGGAATCCAGAGTACGTGGGAAATAAATTCTGGGCTGGTTGATCTGCGCATTGATCGCAGGAGACGCACTAATATGGGAACGAACGGGAAGGTGCGCTACCGTGTTAGGATCAAACGACGTAAAGGTGCACCCCGCTTTGCGGAAACCACCGTGCCTATGACCAGCAAGCTCTCCTGCGATCGATGCGGAGGCGACCATAAAATCTGGGCTCTTGTAGTCACGGAGACTGTAGAGGGAAAAGAAAAACGGTCCGCCACCGTCTGCCGGGCTTGTATAGCAAAGATGATCCGACAGGAACTTCTGATCCAGGATACCAAACCTTCTCCCGACGCTAACTAAACTTGACATAGTAGTAAGATGCAGATTATAGTAGTGTTGTTGACCTTGCTGGTCATTCTTATTGTGATTGCTCCCATCGTACTCGTGATGGTGAGTTACGACGGAAGCGAAGAAGACCACGACGAGCTCTAATCATGATTACTAAACTGCAAGTGACTGGGCCCAAACACACGCCGGTGGAATGGTGGGACAAAGTCTTCCCCAAGAAAAAGACCTGGACATTTAAAGAGGGCGTCAACATTTTATGGGGACCCAACGGTTCAGGTAAAACGACTATCCTCAAACTCCTTGCCAGGATGATGCACTGCGACCAAGGCGGCATTTCTACGGTCACACATACATCAGTGGGCGTACTGGCTGGGAAACATAAATGGTCGGATGCAAAACCTAAACTTGGGGTAAAAGTGGAGCATGACGGAAAACCAGTAGTCTTCTACGATCCTCACGCACAAGTAGGGTTGGATTGCGGAGGCAGCGCGTTTGACTGGGACTTCGGTATGGAAGGCATCCAGAATGCGATGATGAAGGGATCCTCCGGCGAGCTTGCTATGGCTCGGTTCAACTCAGTCATGCAGAGGATCGGGGAAGAAATAGAAGTAAAGGTCCCTACAAAGAATCCGGATGACTGGACCAAGCTTGCGCTGGGTGCGCTCCAGCCTGCTATCGAGGAAGGGCAACGCACCATTTTAATGGATGAGCCCGACGCCAATTTGGATTGGCGGATAAAATTGATGATGTGGGACTGGATTAGCGGTCTGCGCAGAAAAGAAGGGGCTGCTCCTGTCCAATTCATTATTGCGACGCACTCTCCGATGGCACTAAGGGTGAAGAACGCGCACTACATCGAAATGAAAAAGGGCTACAAAAGTATGGCTATCGGGGTGCTGAAGATAGCGGGACTGTGGACTGATGAACACGAGAATTCCGAAGTCAAAAAAGAAAAAGAAGAAAGCAAGTCAACGCAAAAGTAAGGAGGTCATGTGCCCTAGTTGCATGGTGGTCCTTGACTTTCCTGAAACAGTGGTGGTGGTAGAATGCCCCAGTTGTGGCACAGTGTTCCACTGCTAGGCAAAACTGTAAATATATTACTGTATGGCGGAGAAAGCTCACCCATAAAAACCGATAAGGAGAAAATCATGAAGGCGCTATTGGCAACCCTGGCGGCTGTAGGCATGTTGGCCGCGTGCAATCCCTGCAAGCCTGGGGAATCTCGTTGCAATGGATCGGTGGTGGAAATCTGCCGTCCAGACAAAAAATGGAGTAAGGTCCAGGACTGCTCCAAGCTCAAGCGCACCGGCGGCAAAGAATTCAAGTGTTGCTGTCGCGAAAAGTCCGACAAAACCAAGTGCTCCTGCAGCGCTGTGAAGTAAAGGGGGTTACACAATGTCGACGCAAATCACCCCTGAGCTCGTCAAGGAATTCTGGAAAGACGCTCTGAAAGAATTCGGTGCCAAGTCCGTGGACAAAAACGATAGCGGTTTCATGAAAAGCATTGGCTGGTTCTTGGACGCTATCAACGTGCTGGACAAGGACGATTTCCTCGAAAACTTCACGACCACCATTTTCACCACCATCTACCGTCCGTTCGAGATCGGAAACGAAGACGACGGTTGGGATCTGTGGCACCAGATCACTATCTGCGTTCACGAGCTAGTACACGTGATGCAGTACAAAGATGACCCCATTGGATTCACGTTTTCTTACGTGGCCAGCAAAAGCTCCAGGTCTGATTACGAAGCCAAGGCGTACGCTGCCGACATGGAGATGCACCACTGGCGCTACGGTACCATCTACAACATCGAACGCCGGATGCAGTCGCTCAAGAGCTATGGCGTAGACCAAGAGCATATCGACTTCGCCATTCAAGTGCTGGAGAGCATTAGTGAGACTGTGCTGGAAGGCGCCACTATTAATGATGTAGCCGCGTGGGCCATGGACTGGCTCGAAGCGAAGGGGGTAGAAGGGGTAGGATCGGTTAACCAATGAGCACGATATCCAGAGACCAGCCATTCTTTTGCCCGCACTGCTGCTTCTCAAAAGGGAGATTACGTGCGCTCGTTACGCTATTAGATTCCTACTACAAAAAGCCGGAGGACGGCAAGAGCTTAGAGCTTGCCAAAGGGCCTATTTGCCCCGATTGCGAGCAGGAGTGGAGAGGAGATGGTGCCATCGCACTCGAAGAATTACTGGAAGCGCGGCTAAACATAGACGCCTGTGCCGACGCGTATAAAAATAGAGAAAGGCTTCGAGCGGATATAGAGCGCGTGCGCGACCGACGTCGGCTTCGGGAAAAACGTGAACGCAAAAAATGACCACGGATACCTCCCAACCTTGACAACGCAACAGGGCCGGTATTATACTAGCGGGGACAAAAAGAACAGAAACAGGAGATCTAAATCCATGACTACTGAAGACAGCAAAACCATCAATTGGTTCGACCTCAGAACTCTCGCCGACCGCAAAACTGATGTTCGTGCGATCTGTGGGCGCCTCCTCCGCGTGTGGGGATACAACCTGGAAAAACGGAAGCCGGGGGTAGCATACGTCGATGCCGACGGCCACCCAGTCACAGACATGGACTTGGCTGTGTTCCTCTCTGGTCTCGTCGAGAATCGCATCGTCGGCAACCTTCCAGAGTATCAGGGTATGCGGGCCGCACAAAAACGCGAGGGCGAGTGGATCACTTCCAAAAGCAATCGGCATGGTAGGCTTTGCGGCTTGTGGTCCAATGCTGCAGTCTCTTCGATGGGTGTCCGAGTCGAGGACTTGAACGTCATCCAAGCAAAAGAGAATGGGGAGACCGACGTCGGCGCACATCGTAACTTTGCGCTGCAAGACATCGATGGTAGCTGGCATGATGGATGGAACGCTGGGCTGGAGATTCTTCCAACGGGGCTTCCGAACGAGGTATTCCAGAGCCTCAGCAAGGCCAGCCGTACCCTCAAGTTCCAATACTTCGTGCATCCTTCGCGGTGGCCGTCTCTCTACGGCAAGTACTACGTGGTGGCGAAGGCGGCTATCTTGCGGCTGCAGGATGAGATCCGGGAGACGAAGAAGTACAACAAGATGCTTCGCGATCAACTGGGCATCCCCCCGAAGGTATGGCCGAAGACTGCTAAGGTGGGCGCCGAGGAGAAGCGCAAGGTGTGGGCCTACGAGGTCCTGCTCGACGGCTTCGAGCTCCATGGGGGGTATGCCTTCCTGGAGCTAGAAAAGGCCACAGACGCGCACTACAAGGCCATGACGGCCTACCAGAGGCGCCTCAACGAGTTCCTGGAGCAGCTACGGTTCCTGACGCGGGCTACCGAGTACGCCTTCAGGATGCATGCTGTGAAGCCGAACATCTCAGATGGCGAGGCGCTTGATTGGCTCAAGGGTGATCTCAACAAGCAGCCGCGGCTCCCTGTGTGGATCACCAAAGAGGGCAAGCGCTGGCACACTGGCTACGTCGAGCCAGGAAAGCGTACATCTTGGGCTCGCATGGAGATGAAGGAAGGTACAGCTCTTCGTTTCCGCATGTGGCTTAAGTCTGAGCGCGTAGCCTCCAACTTCTAATGACAGTGGTCATTGCAGACACACAAACTGCAATGACTACTTGTCTACACTTCTTGTATATACGAATGATAATCGTAGATCAAAAGTCTAGATAACTTTAACAAATAGTTTGTGGCCACAACTGTAGCCACACTATAAACCAAGTGAATTCAAGCACATTCGTTTTTCTATCATTGAACATACTTAGATGTAACGTAATCATTACATGAACGAACTATGATCATATGGACAGACAAAAAGCCATAAAACGCTTAGCGCAGCTCAGAGAGCTCGTTGAACATCCAGCAACGGGCGAGGATGAGCGTGATACAGCACTCCGGCGAATTCAAGAGCTGAAGAAACTACACAAGCTTGGTAGCTATGAGCTAGGAGAGGATTGCTCTTTCATCAGAAGGCGCAAGCCACGAGAGCTACGTAGAGATCGAACTGTTAAGTTTCGGCTGACTGTAGGCGAAAGCAAACGACTAGATGAATTGGCGTCTAGGCATAACATGAGTGTGTCAGAATACATACGCAGTAGGATTTTCGGACCTACCAACACGGAACTGATGGAAGGATAGAAATGGGGCATCGCAGGGCCAGCCAATCCTCCCTCTTTACGCAGACAGGTGAACCACAGGAGATCAAGATGTCGAGTGACTTACCGCCGCCCCCTTCGCAGGTGTGGCTTGTTTCAAGGCTTGCGAAAGCAACGCTTGAGGGACGCATCCGTGTCATCGCCGCTTCCAGCATCACACCAGATGAGCTGGAGGCTATAGATGGGATGGAGTATGCGCTGCGTGAGGTAGAGGGAACCCCTTCCACATCCTCCACACCGAAAGAGTCCCAGCCGGCCTTTAGGGCGCCCACAGAGGAAGATCTTCTGCCACTCAAGGAGATCCTCTTCCGTATGCCTGAGGCGCAGGACGTACCTGGTGTAGGCATCGTGAACCGTACGGTACAGCTCATCCGACGTCTGAAAGAACGGGCAGACCAGGACAGTGTAACGGAGAAGAACCTGCACGAAGCCATCGAGCGTAGCGAGCAGGAGAACGTTAAGTTGCGCACAGAAAATGCTGACCTGCGGAAGAAGCTCGATGGGATTACTACCAACGAGGCGCCGCAAGACGGTGACGGCGGTGTCCTCTCAAACGAGGAGGCACAGCATGTGTGCGCACTGTGCCGTTGTGAGGCACCTCCTTATAGAGTAGATCGTGTGCCTAACAATGCTGTGGCGTGTTCAAACCACGATTGCTCTCTTAGCCACATCGCTATCTCCATGGATGGCTGGATCGAGCTTCAATCTACATTATCTGAAACTTTCAGTCGCTTCGAGAAGCTGTTGGATGAGCGTTTCATGGGAGAAGACAGGAAACAGAAGGAGGTCATCGAGCTAAAAGGAGAGCTAACAGATACGCAGAAGAGGCTGACTATTTGGAAGGAAGCTGCTACTGGACAAGTAGCCAGCGATGATCTTGCTAAGGTGGTTAGCGAGCTCTCCAGGCTTAGCAACAAAGTCGACTCCTTCGGGGAGCAGCTGCAGGTGGTGGCGCACTTCTCCACACAAGCGTCAGAGGGGGCTCCAGAGCTCACCATTCGGGAGCGGCTCAACTTGCGCTTACGTGCGGTGAGCGAGATCGACTACAGCGAGCATTCCTCTGAGCACGCCGCTTTCCTCCAGACGCAGAATGCCATGCGGATGCAGGAGCTGGAGATGCTCGTTGAGCTTGCTGAGTATTTCGAGGGAGGTGGAGATTCGCCAGAGTTGCAGAATATCCGACACCAAATGGAAAAGCTCCTCTTGCAGCCTTTTTGACTCCCATCTTGTAAAATAATGCAAAGGCCAAAACGTTGGTCATGGTGAAGTATGTCCAGAAAAGCGAAGCCAAAGAAACCACTTAAGAAGAGTAAAACTTCGTCGGTGCAGATGGAGCGCACCAAGGCACAGCTGGCGGCTGTTTCCTCCGGCCTTGTGGACATGAATGTCGCATACCAAATCCTCGCTCGGGAGTTGGGCAACAACCTCGATCTGCTTCTAGGACATGCGGCCAATTTCGAAGAGTTCCGCACGCTGACCCTGGACTTCATGAACCTAATGAAGACACAAATAGCGGATATGCTCGATCGGGTAAATGCGTTGGAGGAGCGAGTAGGCGTAACGGAAAACACTGATCCATCAGTAGCATCGGATGAATGAGGCTGATCTCCATCATTGTGATGTCGATCCTCGGAGGACTTGTCCTAGGAATGTCCTTGTTCATCTATGCCGCGCACAGGCTTAGGATTAGTCCCTGGTTCTATCCCCCTCGATGGTTTTTCCTGGCGCTGGTCTTTCTTGTGGTGGGTGTGGCTTTGGAGATATGGCTAGCATGCCGGGCACGTCGAATCCGTAAAGATGAGGATACAGGAGATGACAGACGAGCAGCAACCTGACAGCGATCAACAAGAGGCTCTCTTGGGTGAGCTCTCTTTGGGCGCGCTAAGCTTTTATTTCCCCAACTGGAAAGAGGCCCCAGTAACCGCGCTCTATCTTCTTATGGAAGAATCTTTCGATGAGGCGTTGGCGTGGGCTTACAAGTGCTACAACGAGCGTGAAATCCATTTATGGGAACGGCAAGTAGAGCGCAATAAAAAGCTGATGGCTGCCATGGCACGTGGTGCTCAGGAGCAAGAAGAGCAAACATCAACTATATATGAGGAGATGGGAAAATCCATTTATCTCCTGACTGGGATCGCTCTTGGTATAGGAGCACTTGTACGCGAAGTTCAGAAGCTACCTGATAAGGAAATCGTTAGTGCGGTGGAGAACTCCATTTCAGAGGCGGACCTAGCGGCCGAGATGGGCCCACATGCACCAGATTGGGCCGACCTTTCGTTTACGTGGGGGCTTATTACTGTCCGCACATATATCCGTGGACTAGAGGAACTTCTTCTGACTTGGGAGGGTGGCTGTTGCTTTAGTGTGGACGATGAGCTCGTACACGAGATTGTGGTAAGGTGCATGTTGATCAGCAACTTACTGATGTATATTCAACTTAATGTAGTGTTGGCGGAAAACCCTGAAATGGAAAAAGAGTTGCAGCATTTAGTGGACTCTGCATCTGGAGAATCCTAGTTCTTCTATAGAAGAAACAATGTCAAAAGAACAGGAAAGTCAGATGGGCAAGAAAAATTTGTCTCAAGAAGCAGCGTCCTTACCTTCTACAGTTGGGCAGCTCGTCGAGCGGAACGTTGAGGAAGTGCTGGCCCAGTTTCAGAAAAACCCAAACACCATTTTGGTTTCGGTCCAAATCGAAGACGAACAAGAAGCACACCTGCGTAGCGGCCTAAATAAACGGTCGCGGCGATTGATACCCATTACTGTGCTAGCTAAGATGTTGACGGACCTTTGAACAAGATAGCGAATGCGCTTTCCCACTAAGATCCGTGCTGTCTACATACTGGCCGCGCTCACCTGTGGATCGGTTAACGGGATTATTGCGTACCAAGAAAGGCACCCTGCTGAAAGTGGGGAGCCTCTTCAAATGAGGCCGGAGGAGCCTCCTGTTTACACCGTAAAGGGGACCGAGAAGAAAACGGATTTTTTGACGTACCTACGCAAGAACTTTAAAAAGATAAGGCGTAAGTACAACACGTTCATCACGAAGCTTGAATTGTATCAGCAGCTGCGCAAGCTAGAGGAAACCCAAAATGAGTAAAATACCCCAAGCTGCCAATTCCCTTGGACAGGATTACATGCGCCGAGTTGCGGAAGACTGGCCAAAGCTTCCTCACGCCCAGGAAATTATCGAGCACTTGCCTGAGGAAGTGGACCTCATGCTGCGTAAACAATCAGATGAGTTTCTTCGTGGGTTTGCGAATGCTATTACCTTAACACACGACTTGGGCATCAAAGCTCTTCTCCACGAGATGATTGCTCGAACCGGGGGTGTCGCCGCAGACCCACGTGACGTGCTGCTTACTAAAGTAGGGAGCATTGTAGAAGGATGCTGCTACCTTGCCTGCAAAGAGTTTATGGGAAGGAAGGATCAAGAAAAGGGGCAGTCATGAACTACAGCCACATATTTGATAGGCATCCACTAGATTCAGCGGAAGAGGAGGAAGAGGATGCCTTACTGGAACCATTGGACATTACATACGCTCAAGCTATAGTGGCCAACGCGAAAGAGCTTGAGCGGGTGCAGCTAAGCTTGGAGCTTCTGCCCAAACCATTGCTCAATATGTTGGACGAGGAGACAGACGCAGTTCTTTATGGAGTTGCCACCGCGGTGGAAGCTCTTCACGAGCTGGCGGGTAATGCCGTTCGAATAGAAGCTAGCAACGTCATTGCCGACGAAGAACTGGCGAAGAATATGCCGGCGCAGATCATGGCTAGAGAAAGCGGCCAATTTGTGGCTTTGATGGAAGCACTTGGGTACTACGCCTGTAATATCCTCGTGGAGAGGCACAAAGCAGATTTACTAGCTAAGGAGTTGGCATCAGATGACGAGTTCTCAGAAATCGTTTGATTTGGAAGCGCGCTTCATTAAAAGATACTCTCCGGCCAAATTCACGGCACTCCTTAGTGTATCAGTTCCCCTCCAAAGAATGGTCACGGCTGCCCTACGTAAAAACGTTCAACAACTTCTCGAAGAGGTATCCGCAAAAGAGGGCTCGGTGGAGGCAACCATCTCACTCCACACAAAAGCTATTGAACGGTTTTTATTAACCGGTCCCACTGATAGAGCGTTGCATCGTGCTTTATATCAGCAAAGCCAGTTCTTTGGCCGAGAATGGTATGCCCTCACGTACAAGGAAGAAGATGGTAGGAGCCGCTTTAAACTTGCACAAGCAGAAGGAGCTGCTCGGGCCGTGCGTCTGGTGAGCAATAAAACTCTTACGCCTATCGACGAGTATGTACTATTGCATATGATGCCGTACATTCTCTTGCGCTGGCGTGAGGAATCTGCACAAAACGAGGTGTCTGGTATTATGGAGGCACTCGGCGCAATAGTGTCCAGCAAGGTGGCAGGGATCGAGAAAACTATGCAAACAGATGAGCTAGAGAAGCTACAGGAAACGGTCTTCGACTCATGACAAAATCAGATGATTCCGCCAGCAAGATTATTCGGCGTGACTGGGAGAACCGCCTGGCCTTCTTGAATGGTGAGCTTCCAGAAGAAGATTCAGAGGAATACGATGACCTCGAAGAAGCCGCCCAGGATGCGGTAACGAGACTGCGGATGGGTGGAGCTCGTATCCTCGATGCTGGCGGCCGTCCCGCGCGAAGGCAGCGTAAGAAAAAAGCCAAGAAACCCAAGAATGATTTAGACCCCAGCAACTCCTTCGCTAAACGATCAGCCACCGCACGGGCAAATAGGTACCTGGAAAAAGAACTAAGTGCAGCTAAGAGGCGGATTGCTATTCGATTGAGCAATGACGCTAGTCGAGTGATGAGGAGGCGCAAAAGCGAAGTTGCACCTGATGACCTTGCGTTGGTAGAAGCGCTTCTGTGCAAAAGCACTCTGCTCATGCTGGAAGCTGGATTCAAAAAAGACGCAGCATCACAGAGACTGCTCATTGCTAGCTGGTTGAATGATTACGCAGAACCAGGTCAACTGCCCCGGGCGCTCCGTTTAGTAGAAAGTGCACAGGAGATACTTGGTGCACAAGAACGAATCAAAGATCTGAAGCGTGACATAAGGCTTCGCATTAGTGTGGAGCGTGAGAAGAGCTCAGAAAAGGACGTCTAGTTTTACGCTGTCCCGGGAATTGTAAAAAATAGGTAGGAGGAAATCCTTTATGCAAAGACACCGTGGAATTGATCATCGTACCATGTCTCCTAACTCCTCTCCTAAGAAAAGAGGAGCTGGATCCCCTATTAAACGGGGGGAGTCACGTCTACCAAAAATGGATTTGAGCGCACTCAACCTAAAAAAATGGAAAGCGATAATCACTGAATCCACTAAGGAATCGGTGTTGACCGCGACGCGTGAGCGTGTGCTGCCTGTGGTAGAGATATCCAATCAGCTGATGGCCCACACAAATGTACAGGTGGCAGCCATCACTGCTATGATGCGCGCCGATAATCCACCAGACAGTGTTGGGGAGCTTACAAAAAGACTCGGACCTGTTATCGCGCTCAAGGAAGTCCTTGACATCCACATCTCTCAACAGTGTGAGAACATCCTGGACGAGCTGGAGCAGAGCATAGAACCCGGTCAAAAGGAAGAAGATGCTTGATAGGGGCTACTTAATAGCCTTGGAAGGCATCGACGGCTCTGGTACTACTACCCAAGTAAGTCGTGTAGGAAGGAGGCTATCTCAGGAAGGCTACCGCGTCCTTGCTACCGCAGAGCCATCTACTTACCCAATAGGTAGGTTATTACGGGAGTACTTGGGGGAGGAGCATGCGCTCCCAGGATCGGAGCTAACTCCCATAATGATGTCTCTGCTTTTCACTGCGGATCGAGTGGAACACTACGCACACGAGCTTCTGCCTGCCATGCGCGCGAACAAAATCGTTTTGTGTGACAGGTACATGTTATCCACATCCGCATACCAAACGAATAACCTGGACCGCTATCAATGGATTTGCGAGCTCAGCAGATATGTGCAGGAACCAGACCTCTCCATTTTGCTACAGATCGATCCGCGTGTGGCGGCTGAACGGCTGCAATACAGAAAAAGACAGAAGGAATTCTACGAAGAATTCCACATACAACAATCAGTGGCGATGAATTATGAACGTCTGCTGAATTTATTACCAGAGAAAAGCATGGTTGCGGTGAACGCGGATCGAGACGAAGCGCTTATTACCGACGACGTCTGTGCTATAATTAAGAAATTGGTGAATGGTCAACATGTTTAAGAAACTACTCAGATTACTGTCTGCGGCGGAGGAAATCCTCTTTGGAGAGGAAGAGGAGAACAACCGATCAGAAGGCAAGGAACCAGAAAGCGCAGGCGCCGCGCCTAAGCAAGACAATGTTTTAATGCATCCGCGGTATTGGGTTGTATCCAATTACGACAGAGTAGATTTTCAGAAAAACCCGACCATGAAAACCATGGCGCAACGCGGTCTCAAAAATGGAGAGATCGCCAACATCGATGAAAAGATATATAAGCTATCAGTGAGCGCCCTTTTCGATACTTTGGTAAAGCACTTCAAACAGGAGCTGCCACGGGACCACGGAAAATGGACCATTCAAATAGAAGACAATCACATCCTCATTAATGTGCAGCTGGAGCGTATGGACGCTTGGACAGATATGACTAGAGCTTGGTCTACAGCCAAAGAAAACGTGGGGATTCAGGGTGTGATAATGCCAGATTCACAGGAGTCGTGGGATCGTGTTGAGCTGCAAGCCAACATAAAGATACCTATTGCAAACATTCAACTAAACGGAGAGTCCCCACTCATCTGGAATTTATTGCAAAGCAACAGAGAAAGACCTATAGTGTGGGACGGGGCCTTGTGGATACCCAAACTGAAATCCGAGTAATTTCTCGCGAGGAGTTACTTTGAGGAGCTGCAATTTGATTAAGGCATCTTTCGAACGCATTCGCGAAAACGCGGAGTGCGACCCCCAACGTGCGTTCTACGCAGAAATCGCCGTTCAGTGCATAGACGCTTTTGACGGTGCCTGCCAAGCGAGCAATTGGGACGTAGGAGTAGAGAAGCTTCTAGCCATGGCGACCGATCCTCCCAGCGGACTACCAGAAGCCGAGGAGGAAGGCTACGCTATGTTTGTGCACCAAACCATGAAAATAGGCGACTGCCATGGGATGGCGCACGAAGATCCTATAGGAGCTAATGCGGTCATTGGGGGTGCCCTCGGGCTGTACAGAAAACTGATTGTGGAGCGCAGACGCCAGGAGCTCCTGCCACACGCGCTTGATCTTATGTTGCTGCAAGGCGTAGCGTATATGGTAGCGGGCGTCCGCGACATCGCACGCATGCAGTTTTTGTCCATCATCGACCTGACTGCCTCAGAAGCCAGCGCACAAGATAGGCCAACAGACATGAGCCTGCCTGCTGACGTGGTGAACTCTCTGCAAGATGAGGTTGTGCTACGCGCGGCCCCGTCCGCATTTATGCTGGCGGAGATCTTCAGGGAGGAGGACGATAATGAACGCGCTGAGTCTTCTATGGAGCTAGCGCACATGTTCTTCGCCGCAGCTTTGGCAAAAGGAGATGAAGGCTTCATAGGCAGCAAGGTGGACTTGATTACCGCAAAGCTAGCCCAGTCGGAGCTGCTTACGCAAAAAGACGGCTACTGGACTGGGGCAGATGCTCTAGACGACGTCATAGCACTGGTCGAGGCAGACCTAGACGAGAACGATCCATACCCAGCCTACTGCTTTCTGATTTCTGTGGTGATGCAACGGAGAGCACAGCTATTCGCCATGGATGGAACGTGGGACCCAGCAACGTATTTCTACGAAAGGGCATGTCGTTACGCAGTTGACGCCATTAGGGACAATCCCACCAACACGCATTACCTGGATCACTATACGGATCTGCTGAACGAACTTGGGATTTTTTACGGCGTGCGCGAAAATCCCATTAAAGCGCAAGGTGTATTTCTGACCGCGATAGAGAAGAAGCGCGAGCTCGTGGAGAGGTCCAAAAAGTATGAGATGGGCCTCGCAACCTGCATCAATAATTTGAGCACACTGATGCGAACCTTTGGAAAACCAGAAGTCGCCCTTCCTTATCTGGAGGAAGCGGCTTCCATGCTGGATGCCTCAGAGGAAGTAGAAACGGAGGGCATCAGAACGTTCAAAGCGGCGGTAACCAAAGACCTTGAGCACCTGCGTGCGCAAGTAGCGCGGAAGAACAAACGCGTTTCGAGAAGCAGCCAGTCAAATTAAAAGTCAGTCTCGATATTGACAACGCAGCTTGGCCTGCTTAACCTTGAAGCAGGAGGTTTGCTATGTGCAAACAAGCCAAAAAAGTTGCGGTAGGTCGATGCCGAGTCTGCGGGCTCCGCAAAGAACTCAGCCCCTACAGCGAATCTATCTGCGCGGACTGCCAAAGATGCCCCGACTGTGGGTCAGGGGAGCTCAAAGCTTTCTCTTACATTTGTGTGGTGGAGAGCCGTCGCAAGTTTGGAGTGCGCTGCAGCGACTGCCGCTCCGAGTGGCTGTCAGCAGAAGATCTCGACAAAAAGGTTGCTACACAAGCACGTAGGGGGCCGGCGACCATCTGCAAGATCTGTGGCGGGGATGCCACCAAAAGAGATGATGACGAGTGGCAAGCATTCAATCACGTGAACCCACACCTGTGCAAAAGCTGTACGATATGCCCTGTCTGCGGAGGGGCGTCCTTCGGCGAAAACTTCGACAACGGAAATATCGAGTGTGTGGTTTGCGGAGAGGAATTCGCAGACTCACAGAACCTTGAACGCAGGCTTCTGATCAAGAAACGTCGGCTGGATCGTTTTTCCCGGCAGTAGGTAAATCAGCTAGCTCTTGCATAGTCTCCACGATGTCTTCTGGTTTTGCCACCCCAGTGACCCCAGTCTCCGCATGCGCCACGGCATCCTGCTCAAAGTCAAATCCAAGCAACCGAAGCTTCTCGATGATCTCTCTGCGTTCACCAGGACTGACCGAGGCTAGCTCCGCTATAGAAAACGTTGGAGACTCGTGTGCCGTGCTGACGTTGCTGTGAGCGGCTAGCAGCTTTTGGATCACAACCCGGTCCTGCCGCGTGAGATGTAGCCCCTCCACTACATAATCGTTGAACGCTTCGTAGGTAACCGGACACCAAGCCTTCACTATCTCTGCCATCACTTGTGCGTACTTCCTGATCTCCAGCTGCGCTCGCTCCGAATTCCTCAAGCTCAGAAAGTTGAGCAGGTTGCGTAGGTCTATCTTCCAGTACCACTGTGTGTAAGTGCTGAGTGGGAGATTAATGCGGCCCACCTCTCGCGCTAGACCTGCATTTATGTAGCTCTCGTAGCTCTGAAATACGTCGAGCGCTTCTGTCTTCATGGCTGCAAGCACACGCCCCATCTCCCCAGGAGACAGCGTCTCTGAGCTTCTACCCTGCTGGTTGGTTGTGCTCTGCAGATTCAAGTCCTGCTCCGCGGGTAGATAGAACTCATGCTCCATAATAGAATAGCGACCGCTCATTTCGTTGACAGATGCAGTACGGTGCCGGATGAAATGCCGGGCTACGAAAATAGGTAGCTTGACATGAAATTTGATCTCGCACATCTCCAACGGAGACAGGTGTTGGTGCCTCACAAGGTAGCGAACCAAGTTTGCATCTGACTGCGCTTTTTTCGTCCCGGCTCCGTACGACACCCGAGCTGCTTGAACGATGGCTTCGTCTCCGCCCATGTAATCGACAACACGAACGAAGCCGCGGTCGAGCACGGAAAACTGCAATCCCAGAACTTCATCGAGCTCGGCGCTTCGGAATTTATCTAGCCGCTGCCCCGTTGGGTTCAGTTTGTCCAAGGTACTAGGAGCCATCTACAACCTCCTGTTTTCTTCTTGGTAGCACCCACCTGCCCACGGAAGCAGTGCCATCCTCATGAAAACTGATTTTGCGTTTACGCTCGCACCTGACGCATTGCATACGTGTACGGCTGTCAGTGAACTTGAATATGGAGTGGTCGCAGGCCGCTTTCCGCTGGCTGCGCTTCCTACGGGTCTTTGGCTTCGTGGGCGATTCGTTCTCCGTGCTGCGTGTAGCCGGGGCAGGCGTAGCTTTCTTACTTGGATTTCTTCTTGTCGGCATCTTTACCTACCCGTTTCCGCACCTTGAGGTACGCTTTCACGTTTGATTTCTTAAGGTAATTCTTCGCCAACGCAGACCTATCAAAGTAAGCATGCAGGACTTTCTTAGCTACGAGCTCAAAGGCTTCTGGTTCCAGTCGGCCTTGAGAAAAAAGTAGTCGTATATAAATCGCCGCGATAATCATCACGTCGATTTCCAGGCGCTCCTTTATCAACTTGATGTCGCCGGCCTCGAAAGCTTTGGGAACGTCAACCCATACACGCTTAGCGAAGCCTATGATACGGGCGTAGTCAGACAGCGTAGCATTCTGAGGAACAGCACCGTACCCGGATAAGAAGTCTGCCAGGTCGATGTGATTGTGGGAGTAGCGGGCGGTGAACGCCCGCTCGTCTTTGAGATAATCAGACGCGTCTACTCCATGCCGCAGGGCGGCGTAGACCATTACAGGAAGGGCAAAAGGACGCCCCATGTAGGAGACCACGAAGCCGGAACCACCAGGCATCTTCTGGAAGAATTGTTCTACCAGCGTACCTTCATCTTTTTCGATATCGGTGATGCCCTTGGTCATCACTTGAACGATCGGGTCGAGAGAGTCTTTCTCGCGTGTGATACGCAGCAGACTAACCGCAACCGGACGGTGGTACAGTGGATGTGGAAACTCATCTTCATCGCGGTTGGGAGGATCAGGGACGTGGGTAGCGATGTGAAAAATGGTATGGTTGAAAGGAACCAATGACATGAGGGTATCCCCCTTATGTGCACCGAAAGGGACGAAGGTAAACTACACCTCCTCTCCCGCAGTCATGGCGCACACCTGCGTAATCTTGGTACTGCTCGTTGCAGAAGCTGCAATGGTGTGTGTAAATTCTATCGGTGGACACTGCTTATACCTCGCAAAATCCGCGCCCGCTGGCCAGCGTCCCACAGGGAAGCTGGGCTGCTTGCAAGGTCTACTTTAAGCTGTGCTTTAGAAATTTTCAAGTACTTGCAGGCCAAGCGACCAAGCTGGGCGTTGTTACACATGCCAGTATTATATCCGTGAGCCTCGCACCAGGCGTCAAACATCGTGTCTACTTCCGAGGAGAACACGAGCTCGGCGAACTCCCGGGACCTACGCGGCAGGCCGTGTAGGATCTGCCGCATACGTTTGATGTCTTCGCCAATCTCCAGGCGATTCGCTGCCGGTAGATACTCGTGGAAGTTGGTCTCGCTGTCTCCGGAATCCATGGAGACAGCGCTGGGCTTGAAGTCTACCACTCCTTGTGGGGAGGGGTCGAGGTAGGAATCGCGCTTGCTGCGCTCCCCGCGTAAGCGTTTCTGGAGAGCTTCCTGAGCCTCCAGTTTAGTAGCGTACAGACGCTTATGGTGAACCGCGATCCATTCGTCATCCTCTACTTGCTGCACTATAATGCAAACGTTTTTCCCGACCCTGCGGCGCAGGCTGGGCTCTGGGAAAGTGCGCATTCTACAAATTGTGTTGGATGAGATATCGAGGTACCACGCGAGGCGGTAGGGATCGCGCTCCGTGACTTTCATCACAGGCTGGCGCTTGTCGCGGCCGTACATCTCCGCTAAATTTGTGGCTTTGTTCTGCACACCACGAATCACCCGGTTCAGCATGTGTTCGTAGGTAATGGGCTGGATCTCATACTCGCGTATGACCTTGACTGCGTTGATCCTCAACGGGCTGAGTAGATCTTCTGCGCTCTCCACCATCGGATCATTAGCGAGTACAAACAACAAACGTCTATGCACCAAACTGCGCAGTAGGTACTCGATTTGTTTGAGGATCCGTAATACGTCGTCTTCCTCGTACTCACGAGGAGATAGCGTATATTTGGCAATGCGGCGCAGGTCTGTAGCGGTTAATGCTTGGTACAAAAACGCGACGTCTTCATAATCAACACGAAACCCACGGGCTGTTGAAATCACAAAGCTTCTTGTGATTCTGCGCTTCGTGATTAGCCTATGAATTGACCGAAGAAGTTTGTTTTTTACCGTCGAGTAATCGAGATTATCTTTGAGACTGATAACCTCCGCGTAAGCTGTTGGGTAATTCTGCAGCTGGAGTTTCACACCCTTCCGAAACTCCCTAGACCCGATGAGGCGACAGACATATCTTGCGGTTAACTTGGCGATATTATTGAGTTTTGTGTCTGCCTCACCGCGCTCCAGTGCCGACGTCAAACGAACCTTCACGCTGTCCCGCATGTACTGAAAACCCTCCTGGATAAGAAGCCAGTATACCAGGCATCTAATGCGTGTCAAGAAAAATGCTGTCGGAAGGTTATGGGAGTATCACGAAGGATATCGATGAGTTAGAAAACAGGTGAGATGGTAGGTAGGAAGAAAAATTTGTGGGGACGTAGTGAACGGATCTGCAGTGTCAAACTTGACGTTGTATTGCTACTTAGGAAAGACCTCTTCGTCTCCTACCGGCTTTTCCTTTGGAGGCTCTTCCGCACTTGGAGCTTCTTCCTGCTCCTTTTTTGCACGCTCCTTCTTTTGCTCCTTGAGAACTTTGCGAACAAGCGCCTGCTCTTCGCTTAGTTCTTCGCGTTCTTTACTAAGACCTTCATCAACACTATTTTGGGCTGCTTCGGTCAAATCAAGAACAACAGTAAGAAGCTCCCGGACCTTGTCCACATCCTCACGCACAGTCCAGGTATAATTGCAGATCTGCGTAGAAGCTTCTTCGAATGTGGGCGTGCCGCCGGCTCTTTTGGAGAAAATATACACGATGGGATAGGGAGAGTCTATGCGAGCTATTATCTTACCAGTCTCGCTATCGGTACCAACATGCACCTTCCCTTTGTAACCCTCGTGTTTGGTGAACGTTAGCACCGCGTCCACGACGGCCTGCTTGTTGGCAGCTGGAGTATTTTTCTTTTCGGCGGAAGGATTAAAGGCTTCTTGTACGAGTTTTTGATAACCACTATCACCAAGCTTATCCACAAGGTCATGGATGGTATCCTGCTGCTGTTTGGTAAGCACGCGTTGGTTTGTCAGCGCATCTACCAGCTGCAGAAAGAGGGAGGAATCTTTCCACCCTTTCCACTCTCCTCCTTTTTCCTTGTGGACGCGCTCTTTAAGGAAGCGCATGTACTCGCCTTCGTTAAGACGATTAATAAATGCCTTCAGCCACTCTAGCTTGTCTTCTTCAGTAGCCTCTTCTTTCGGAACAGAGGCTAGCTCCCCAGGTCGAGCCTCAGTGTCGTTTTGAAGGAATGCTATCGATGCAAGGAGTTCTTCCGCATCGTCAGCGGGAGCCACAAACGGCCGGTTACAGAAGTAGAAAATAATTTCTTTGAGCTCTTGGGTTCCCTTGATTGCCTCGTTTATGTGGTATACCATTCTGCCGTACAGACGTTCAAAGAATCCACCCTCAAACTCCACCGTCTTTTCTACTTCTTCTCCTTCAGGTAACGGTAGGTTGATCTCGAAATCAAATTGAAGCTCTGTTCTAGGAAGCCCAGAGAAATTTCCGGTATCCAATGGAGCAAGCAGATCAAGTCCATCATACTCCATCGCAACCGGCCGTATCTCACCTGAGATTTGTATACCAACTGCCTGCAGGTAAGTCTGGATCTCCTTGGTTAAACTATCCATCAAGGGCTTCAAGTACTCTGCTATCTGCTCTTCACGAAGAGGTTCAATGGGGGCTTTTCTGCTTTCAAATCCTGCACCTGGATCTGCCTTCTCTTTTGTGGGCGCTTCTTCTCTTCCTAGTTCCTTAGCAATTTCTTCTGCAGCCTCCGGGTCTATCTCCACAGGAGGCAAGTCGAGCTTGGGTTCTTGGGGTTTGAGGGGATCCTGCGCAATCACGTAGGTAGTATCACCAACACGAATCCTAATAGGAACCGCATCATACACATCCCCCAGGTAGCGCAGGGTTTTGATTGTACGCGAGCTCATGGCTAGTAATGCGTGCGGATGTTTTTCCAGGTATACTTGTCGTTCTGATGGTTGATGTAGATCTTCATCATCGACGGCTGGAACATGCCAATCTGCACCATGTAATTGAACAGGTGTAGCATCTGCTCGTTGTCGAGCTCTTTGCGACCCTGGAAAATATCGGCGTAGTCTAGGATATCGAAGTCCAATGTAGATCCGTGACCAGGCAGCTTCTGCTCACGCTGTTGTTGGTACCCAGTCCAGAATTCCATCGCGAGCGCTTCCATCTTTTCATCTTCCAGCGGGGGAACGTCTAGGGGCTGCTCAGCAGGATCGTACGCTTGCTGTCCACGTTTACGTGGTTTGGTCTCATCAGGTGGATTCACCGTGTCTGGCGTGGGATAGTTAACGTGGTTCACTGGCGGCCACGATCTATAATCTGGGCGCCGTTCGAAGCCACCGGCTTCCCGGGTCTTGTAGTAACGTATCGGCGTCTGCCGTACTGTCGGACGCCACACTGTATCTGTGATCGAAGAGGGGTAGTTGGGATTCTTCGGCAAATACGAATCTGGGAGCACACGGATCGGATGGAGCTCGGGGCTGTCCAGTCTTACTGGATCGTAAACAGTTGGCGTAAAGCCTGTGGCTTCCCCACCATCGTGGCCCATGAATTTTGCGTCCTCGGGGATAGTGAGCCGGCGCATCAGATCCTTATCTGGAGAGTAAAGAACTAGGAACACTCGACCGTCCGCATCTTCTTGCCCCTCCAACTGAAGCGATTGCAGAACTACAGCGGCGCCATCGTTTAGGTCCGATCCCTCAAGCCCAGTTACCACAGTACCGGGGGATAGGTTGGAAGCTTCATCGATGACTGGTTCCGCTAAATGCAGCGCCAGGTCGACGTAGTCGGAGTATAGACGCCGCTGGCGTCGGTAACGAAGAGCAACAGAGGCTACGCGGTGTGCATTGCTGCTCAGCTTCTCGAAGCGAGACCGAACTTCCTCGGTTTCCTTCTTGTTCAGATCGACCAGCATATGCGTGTCCTCCGGAATTTCATCAGTGATAGGGGGCCACAGTCGGCCAAACTCCTTACGGAGAATGGCCTCATGCTTCGAGTCTTCCAGGCCCAGCTTGCACATACAGACAACCACTTCGTCTGGCTCGCCGGGATCAGGATCGTCAAGTTTGACGGTGATTGCTGGTGGCTCAAGTTCTATCTTGTCACCATACCGACTAGCTTGGACAGCGATGTCCGCAATAATGCCAGGACCCAGGGGGGTTTCCACCCTCTGGCCAATGCGCAGTACATCAAACGTTTCCTCTCCGGAGACGTCTACTGCGTGGTCCGCCTGTTTCTGATCGGTAGGCATGGCAGAATGCTCTACTTGCGCTTTTTCTTCTGATGCTTCTTGGTGTACCGAGTGTACGTCGGTTGGACCTGTTCCATGAACTTCTGCATCACCTGGCAGTGGTTCTTCAAACGGCTTATCACTTTCTGTGTGCCGTTTTTGTTGTCCAGGTCGGTAAGCATTTGCTCGGCGATCTCCTGCACGTGCCCAGCATGTGCCTTGAGATTATCGGCGATGTTTACCAATGCAGCACGATCTGCTGCTCGGGCGATGTTCTCTTTGACATCGTCCACAGAAATCTCTTTGGATGCCAATCGGTATACACGGCCCTTAACTTTGATAACTTTAGGAGGCTGCTTCGACATCGGTCACTCCTATACCTTTTCCAGGTACCCTTTCGCAGCGTCGAGCATTTTCAATAGCTCTTCCTTCTTGGCTTCAGCGTCTTCATCGCGTTTCTTTTTCCGAAGCGCACGTAGCACAGGTACACCTTGAGCTAGCTCTTTGAGCATTGCTGCGGCCATGCCGCTGGCATCTGTCATTAGGAGCTTGCCTGGAGAATACGCGACGACGTAGATTCTCCCTTTATATCGGATGCGTTTTGGTACCATCTATCTACTCCTGCAAGAGAAGAGCGCTGATCTCAGTCGCCGCAGCGCCCAAGTATTTATCTGGGCCTACCCGAAGAAGGTGTCTACCTTCCTCAGAAATAGCTCTGTAGGCTTTGCGCGAAGCGGCCAATACTTGAGGAACGATGGCGCGCAGCAACCTGGAGTACGTAAGTTGCACGCCAGAGAGCGCCTGGAATTCCTCTTTGCGCAACTGCAAAGCTATAGCGCTCATGATAGCTTTACTCATGAGCACAGGAACATCAGGATCTGATGCTACCCGCTTCTTCGCATCCTGCAAAAGAACGGTGAGTGGGGTAGCCGCTATCCTAGCGCGCAGCGGCATACGGTCACTCTGCCTCGTCTTCGGGAAGCTCCTCTTCGAGCGGCGCCTCGTCCTCGTTGGGCATGTCTTCGAGGATCTTGATCACGTCCTCGATGCCGTTGAGAGCCGCCTCGAAGTCCTCGTCCACTTCGAGATCTTCAGGAAGTTTGTCGAGGATGGTCTGCCAGTATTCCTTGAGAGCGTCGACGAGCTCGACTTCGTCTTGCTCTTCTTCGAGATGCTCCTCATCCTCCATCTCGGGCTCGTCCGGAAGCTCGTCTTCATCAGCACGGATGTATAAATGTCCGGCGTAGCGGACCATCTCTGGAGTAGTTTCTTGGGAGCTCATTGATGTTGCCTTCTTGTTTTGTTTATCTAGAGCGCCGTGTTTGCGCCATTGTATTGCGCGTTCCTGCTTCTCAGCAGATTCCTTATTGGGATGCCTACCGAGGAGCTCTTTGCCATCGTGTGTATATAAACACACTTCCTGCTCGGACTTTGGCCGCTTAGGATCGTAATCCTCTTTGCGACAATCTTTTATGACCGCAGTGCGCCGCATGTGTTAGCCATCCCACTCCGTCTCGCGACCGCCTAGATGACGCTGCAGAAAAGATCGTAGGTCTTCTGCAGCTGTACGTTCTGCGTCTGAAGCAGAGCTTTCATCGATGAACCACGTAAGCACATCTACAGCAGCTTCCAGCTCTTCCCAAGAGGCCATCGTCTGCTGACCGCGTACCGTGCGACTCACCAGCGCGTAGAGTGGATCTCCCTGCCCACGATGCAAATCTGCTAGAAGCTGGTGGTCCGACCTTCCAAACTTAACCGGAATGTCATACACAGGCTTCTCTTCGTACGGATCTGGTTGGCGCTCTTCCGGCCATGGGTAATCGATGGCTGCCTTTTTCTTCTTGCCTTTGGACTTCTTTTTCTTCTTGCGTGGAGCTTTGCGCCAGTCTGGGCCCTCGATGCGATCGGCTAGTGAAGCGCAGAATGCACCAGGATCGTCGATCTCCTTGGCGCTCTTAAGCTCCTTGACGCACTTGGTGACTTTATGTTTGGGCATAGATTCCTTACCATCATCGGTAAGGAGGGTTTTCCAAAACGCCTCTGCGGATTTTTTCGTCCAGCCCTTAGGTAGTTTTCCCCAGGGCTTGTCTTTCTTACCCTTCTTCTTGGCCGCGTGGACAACAACACCTTGATCCTCTTCAACCAAGCGGTACACGACACCCGCCACCCTGATGGCTTTCGGTGGTTTGCGGTCGATGTGCTTATACACATGACCTCTTACACGGATGAATTCAGGTGCATCGGACATTGGATCCATCTCCCGCATTGGTTCCTCACGAGCATCCCCATGCTCCACGAGCTCCAACCTCTCGTAGTAGTCTGGGCGCTCCATGAGATGAGCCCACGCGATCTTTCCGGTTAACTGAGGATCATCGTTGGTAACGTTCGCTTCCGGAAAACGCTTACCGTGCTCCAGCTCGACGTCCATTCCTTTACGCAGCTGCTCCACGGTAAACAGAACATCGTTCCAATCGATACCAATATCGGTGGCGGTTCTAGCAGCTTCCTCTAGAGTGAAGCCTTTTTTAGCTGCGGTGCGCATAGGTGGTTCCTACACAGCGTCGGTAGAGTCTTCGAGGACAACAGTTTTGCCGTCCAGCACGTCTTGGAGAATTGCCCCAGCATCGTTGAAATTCTCGTGAAGATACTTCCGCGCTTCCTCTAGGGGAAGACGGTCCAGCCTTTTATCGATGTTCACGTTCCATTGATACCTGAAGGTACCACGCATACGTGAAGTGATTTCGCCTGCAACCGCCTCGCGGTTCAGCCCCATAACTTCAAGCAGAAGCGCTTCAGGTCCCTCTTCTTCCACCACATCACCGTAATCAGGGCTATGGTGAGAATGGGTTTCGCTCACGTACACACGACCGGCCCACACATCCTGTGGAGCTCCTTCAGCGGTTACAGGCTCGCGGCGTTCGTAGCGTTGCCCGTTGACACGAATATATCTGGGAGGAATACTGGACATCGTTGATTCCTTACGCGCGCTTTTGTACTTTGCCAAGAGCTGGCCTGCGGCTTCTTTTCTTGGGACGCTTACCGCGAGCTGGGGTACCACTTGGTGGCTTTGCTGAGGGCTTGTCGATCTTTGGACGCTGCTTGGGATCGTACTGAGCGATCTCGTTCTTGACTTTTTTCAGCATCCCCTTGAACTCTTTGAATTGACGTTCAGTAAGGATCCCACGCCCTGTAACCTGGTTGGTTAAAGATCTACCAACCTCCAACGCGTTTTCTAACGCCCCTACCAATTCCGGTGTTCCGACGATCAGCGTGGCCAACGCTCGGTATACCTTGGCCGCTGTTTGTGGATCTTGAAGGTTAGCGTACACCTCTTCCATGGAAGGATTGAGGTATTGATCTTTTAGTTTTATGGTGAGATCTCGCGAAATGTTATTGATGTACCCCACCATATTATTGAGTGTATCGAGGGTAGCAGATAGTGTTGGAGCGTTGTGGTACGCGTCGTGGAGCGCGTTTACTGTTACGGCACCGTCCGGAATATCGTTGATGAGCTTTTCATAAGCTTCTGGATCGCTATCACGCAGCCCCTCAAACCACTTTCCGAGCTCCCTGGTAACTTTTTTCTGCTCTGGTACGTCTTCGGTACGCGGGAGATCATGGCTCGGTCCTGGACGAGAAAGCGGGCCCATCTCTGATTCTTGGTGAATGTCCTTGCGTGGCATTCTGAGCTCACGCGGGAGATCGTCTGCCACGATCTCGTACGTTGCCCCCTTGTAATTGAACGTGAGCATCTTTGGGCGCGGCGGCGCTTCGTACGAAGGCATTTCGCGTTTCGGTCGACGCCTGGATTTTGCTGGGTAGTCGCGCTCGTACCTCGAAAGTAGATCAGAGGCATGCGCAGCATCAGCATCAGAAGGATCGCTGTAGTCCAGGTAATTGCTCAACGCTTCCTTAAGCGCGGCTATCTCCTCATCCGACACCCAAATCTCGCTGCGGCTCTCCAGCTTCTTACCGCGGGCTTGATTCAGCATTTCACGGAGGAGGCCGTACTTTGCATCAGGTAGCTTAGAGAGGAGGGAGTAGTCCTCCTTGGACAACCGAAAAGCAATGTCCTGCTCGTCGGAAAATCCCATCTCACGTTCTTGCTGCGAAAGCGGAACTTCTTCCTCGCCGAAATTGATTTCTTCGATGTCTTCTTGCCGCACTTCTTTGACAAGCTGCTCTTGGGTTTTACGGGGCTTCTTTGCTTCAAGCTCCGTCATACGACGCTGTACTTCCTCGTAGGCTTGCTGCTCTTCGTCGGAACGCATGCGCTGTTTGGTGGGATCATAACGTTTGCTGCGATGAGGAGTAACGTGCTCGATATCTCCGAGCATTTCTTCCAAAGCTTTTTCACGCAACAGTTTTACAAGATGGCTTGGGTCACGCTCAGCCACGATCTCGTAGACAGCTCCCTTAAAGGAAATGCGTTTGGGGGCAGCAGGAGCAGCCACAAGCTGATACAAAACTCCCTTGTGCCGCACAAAGGTTGCTTTCTTTTTAGAAGCCATGATCAATCCACCACTTGTAGCAAAGAAAGAGAATTATCTAGGAAACAGCGTCAAGCAGATTTTTTGCGGCTTCCGCGAGCTCTGCCTTAGCTTGCGCCACCTCTTCTGCTTCGCTGGCACTGTCGAATTTGTTTTTCGCTGCGGACAGTAGAGAAAGCGCGCTAGACACACCTGGGTCCTTCATGGCCGTTTTGGTATCGGCTGCGTTATCTTTCCGTCTGTACAGGACTCCGCCGACGCGGATAAAGGGAGGATGCTTTACAGTTTTCTTAGCCATTTTCCTGAGCTCCACGTTTTGGATGGTCGGATCAACTACCTATTAGAACAACAGGTAGTTGGTCGAACAACCCAAAGGCAAGAAAAACCCGGGGGGCCGAAACCCCCCGGGAGGTGTCTCATGCTACACTAGCCGAGACGGACGCCCTTGGACACGCCACGGGAGTTCGCAATCACCGTCGCTTGACGGAGGAAAATGAACCAACCGCGAGCCGCACGACCCAGCATACGCTGGTCGACGACCGAGCTGTTGAGCGCGATCATGTTGGCTTTGACGCCTAGGGTTGTCGGCGAGCTCAGGAAGTACACCTCGCCTGGTTGCAGAACCTGCAAGGTGTCGTAGCGGAATCCGTCGGTGATGAGCTCAACATCACCCAGACGGCCGAGGCGGCCTTCGACAGCCAGCTCGTGCTTCTCGATCGGGGAGTACCACCTGGCCCAGTCCGCGTCTGCGAAGAGGTCGTCCCACAGGTCGACCGCCATCAGCATGTGCGGAACGGCGAGGCTCCACTGCCAGATCTGGTTGCGCAGCGTAACGAAGACTTGCGGCGTGAACGCGTTGAACGCGATGACGTCGTTGTCCGCCGGAGCTGCTTGATCCAGGAGGAACTTCGTGATGTTGTCATCACGGACCATCGTGGCTTCCAGAGCATCGTTGTACTTCTCTTCGATGATCTGTGCACCGGCCTCGTGGATCTCGGCCTCTTCCATCATCACGAGGGTCTCGATGTTGTAGCCCCTCGGATAGATGTACTTCTGCCGGATCAGAGACTCGATGGTATGGCCATCGGACAGCATCAGCCAGGAGGTAACGTCCTTCTGACGGATGCGTACGCGGGCCGTTCCACCCTCAGCGACATCCTGCTGAGCCAGGATCTTGTTCGAGAAGCCCATGCGGCCCATCGTCTCGGAGATGCTGTCGGTGAAGACTTCGCCGAGAACTTGGAATGGACCGTCGTCACGCGGAGCGCTCTCATTGAGCGCCGCAGTGACCAGGCTGGAGTCGGCCTCGGCACCCGGATCCATGAAGGAAGCCTGGGTCTCGATGCCTGGATCCTGGTGGATTTCGCCAGCGCGTGCCTGCTGCACTAGAGCATTGATCTGCTCAAGCAGCCCGGCTGCGCTGTCTTGGTTGTACTCGCCATTGGCGCCCACCATCCGTGTGGATGCAGATGCCATGACGCTGCCTGTGCGCGGATGGACCTTGAATGCTGGTCCTTGCGCGATGTCAGCTCCCCGCTTATCCCGAAGAGCCGCTTTTCCTGAAAACACTTTAGACATGGTTTTCTCCTCTTCAGGTTCGGGTTAGGCCGGGGTGATGTACTCGAATCCGAGATAGGGATCGCCCGGTGCAGGCACCGAAACCACCGTCCCGAACGCGAGACTTGTTCCACCAGCGTTTGTGACCGACATCAGACCATTGTCGTTCAGGTAGAGCTGAGCGCCAACGGTGTAGGCGTCGCTTGCCAGGTACATGGTGGTGTAAACCAGGCAATCGCCAGAGCCCACAGTCATCAGACCAAATTGGTCCTCTGCACCGCGGTTGACGTGCGACTGACGCAGGATCAGGTCACGCTCCACAGCGGAGAGATTCCAGCGATAGGTCACCAGAAGGTCGTGCTCTGCTTCGGCGTTGTTGAAGGTCATCAGACCCGTGACGGGATCGATGTCTACCTGCGTTGCGGCAGGTGCTGGCGGTGCGACGTGAGCGACGACCGTCAGCGCTGCGGCTGCGGTGACATCGTACACGTAAGCTTCGGCGGTGGCCGGAGCAGTGATCGCCAGGTTTCCGTGCGGGAGCTGGATCTGCAATGGTACGGGCGGTACCGAAATTGCAGGAACCGTGACTGCGCGCACGTCGGTGAAGGTGTAGGCGGAGATGCGCGAAATGAGCGCAACGCCTGCGGGACGCTCACCCGCTGCCATGGCGCCGGAATGGCCCAGTTGGACCACTTCGTTTCCGGCGGGCCCCGGCAGACGCGTCAGCATCGAAGCCTCCTCCACGATGTTCGTGGTCGGAGATACCTCGAATTGACGCTTCCACTCGAAGCGGCATCGGGTCATGTCCCATTTGCTTTTGACTGATGCATCTGGGAGAAGCGGCATTGTTTCTGTCCTCCATAAAAAGGGTTTACCGCTGGTTACTGTTTGCAGCGTTCGCTTTACCGCGCTGCGGGCCGCGAGCCCGAGCACTGGGGAAAAGGTTCACGGGACTAGTAATGTTGCCGCTTCGTCCGTTGAGATCCGAGAGTTAATGTTGCTTGCGGTAATCTTGGAGGAATCTCTGACAAAAGCACCCGAGCCCGCGTTTGCGATGCGAAACGCTGCGACTACAATAATGTTGCTGAAAACGTGACGAGAGTATTCGTCAAGGTAATGTTGCTATCACACTATAAACTAAGTTGGTTTCCCGTATTCATGCGGGTATGTCAACCTACTTTTTCGAGGTCTTTTCTTTCTTGTTTCTCGACGACTTGGGGTTACGTCGAATCATCATGACTTTGTACTGACGAGCTTTTTTGTTGCTCTTGTAACGAGCACGCAAATTGCCTTTGTAATCAAAGACACACCATACTTGCTCTTCTTTCGGCTTCTCGTCAGTCTGGTCTTGTGGGCGACAAGGCTTTACACCCTTCATCTTCTTCGGCAGGTTGTATGCCGTTCTAGTAGAAGACGCTTCATCCACACGCACGTAGGTGGCACCCCTAAACTTAATGAACTGAGGTTTATCTGACATCGTGGTTCCCGTCCTAGAGGCGTACACAGGCGACTGAACAAGATGAATTAAATCATTCAGCACACCCTCGTTGGTGCCGTGTTTAGATGGCCCATGTATTAGATCGCGAGCATCCTCTCGTCTGGTCATAAAACGTCGAATGGCCAGCTTGAGCTCGTTATTAGATACCCCACAGGATTCGAGCAGGTCGTCTGCCTGCTCCAAGAATAAAATGCCGGCGTCCCCTGTGTACCCGAAGTCTGTATCTTTAATCAACTGGATGGCCCGATGCAGACACCATGTACCACCCTGCGCGGTTTTTACCATGGCCTCATGAGAGCCACGAGGGAACTTTTTGCGTAAGGCTTCCAGGTCATCGGTGGACGCATGAAACGTTAGCCCAAACCGAAGTCCGTCCCTACCGGCTGCGTACTCTGGACCACCAGATTTCGCGACTTTGCTTTTATCGTTGAGGGACTGGATTACCGTACTATTGAGCACGTCCTCGATATCATAAAAAGCGTCGTCGACGTGCTCGTAACGTTCCGATAACGTTTCTGGGTCTCCTAGCTCCTCCAAGTCAAAATCCTCTACGAGCTTCTGCGCATCCTCCATAGTAAGACCGTCTGCCCACTCGTCTAAAAAAACGAGCATCCCATCATAATCATCCATATCCCAATCATCATGGATGCGAGCTATGACAGCGGAGTCTAGAGCGTCCACCGCGAAGTCGCGGGTTGCCCCGGTATATGACTGTGGGGAATGCATTATAATTAAATCAGGCCGCCGCTGCCGCCGTTGCGGAGCAATCGATTGTTGCAGTAGGAGTAGATAATCGATTTGCGCCCACGCAAATATTCCAGAAGCTTCTGGATTTCTTCTACGTCGCGATGGCCGTTTTTTCTATCCCAGTACCAACCCCCTAATGCGGAAGCGTAATAGAGGGGAGGATTTGGGCGAATGGTCAATAGTTTCTCTATACGTGCTATAGTAGCATCTCCGCCTTCGTGGCTCTCAATTTCCTTGAGCACTTCGGCAGGGATTTGCGTGATTTTTTTGATGCGCCTTACTTTGAAGGACCGGCGCCGCACATTCTGACCAGCATCCTGAAGCAGTGGTACACCAGCGCCGTCGTAGCTATGAATAAGAATTTGAATCTCAAACTCCATCCCTGTACCCTTGCATTCATCAACCCGAACGCGAGCAGATGCAGTGCTTGGTTTTTTCTTGGGCTTTTCTTCCTGCTCCTCCTCTGGCGCTCCTTCATCAGCAGCCAGAACGTAGCGGTATCCCTGGTAGCGCACCGACGCGGGCTGGTTTGTGTAAATGGATTTCGCTTTGCGTGTCATCATCTACCTCGAACCTAACAAGGTGGAAGCGGTGCACCGCAGGATCGGCAACTGGTTTCATCGCCCACAGGCGTTGTGCCACAAAACTCACAGGTGCATAGCGTCTCGCGCTCCAGGATGATAGGAATATACTTGGTATCGATGGTCATGTCCGCACGGATGAAATGCGGTTTACCACCAATTTTCAGGCGCCGTACTGTGTTCACCGTGGCAGTAGTATCTGCTCCGTTCAGCGCAATAGGAATCTTCGCGTGCGGGCGCAGTTTCAGTGCTTTGCGTGGGCTTGGTCTACCCTTCTCAAAGAACTTCTGATATTTCCACGGTACAGAATACTGCACGGCATAGCGCTCACCTACTGTTCGCAGCTGTTCAAAATCGATGCAGGTGTCTACTTTTACAAGCGGCTCCTCGGCGGACGATGCCTCCCGTCGACCAGTAAGGCTGGCAGCCCGGCGCAGACGCTCCTTGGACCATTTACCCTTTTTAGGCCAAAGCTCCAGAAGGTGCGGGAGTGCTTTGGCGAACTGCTTTTTGGTGAAGGCTAAGAGCATCGAGCTGCTATTTAAGGCCGAGAAGTTTGAGTGACTTCTGTGCTTCTTGTAGGAGAGCATCCTTAGGGGATGGATCGGCAACTACGCGACGGCTTTTCTGTTCACGCCGGAACCTGCGCTTAAAGTCGCCCACGGTCTTGGCAGCTGCAGCCGGCTTTTCTTCCTCTTCGGGTGCACCGGGGAGACCCTCCCCAGCCAAAAGAGCTTCCACGTCTTCCTCAGATACTTCTGGCACTTCTTCTGCTTCTGGTGTAGCTGGTACTGCTTCTGGAGGCTCTTCTCCCTCAGGGGCGTCTACCTCTAGAAGATCATCACCACCCTCAGAGTACTGCACAGAAAACTCGCTGGCGATGCCATCTAGAGACCGAATCACTTCCTGCATTCCGCTGGTGCGCAGGTCGCTAACGATCCCCTCAAGCCACGGGCGAAAATGCTTGACGGATTCATCGTACCCTAGCTCGCCAAGCTTCTTTTTGATCTGGCCTCCCAGCCTGGAAACGCCCTCGCGGAAGATGCGCTCTACATCTTCATTGATCGCAGCTACCGCTTCATCGTAGAGCTGCTCTCCAACTTTGGAGAACTCATCTGCTAGGAGATCAGACATGCGGCGACGCAGCGCTTCATTGGTTGAACCTGGGCGTCGATCTGTGTTTCTGCGAGCTGCAGTGCGAATCTTAACTTTGGGCATGAACTGAATCTCCTTACCGCTGGTGGTAAATACCACGCCACAGCTGGAACGCCAACTGCGTGAGCTCTTTCATGTGTGTCCGGATTTCTGTGCCCTGTGCATTGCGCACGATAGGATAGCCGCAGTGGGCATCATCGGTAATCGAAGTGTCGATCCTGGCAGCTGGGAATTTTCGTGTGAGCTCGATGTGCAGTGCGTGTGACAGCTCCTCCACCTCTTGGGGAGTAGCGTCGGAAATGTCGTAGCCGCCCAACGAGAATCCCGATCCAGCTGGGCACACGTTAAAGGTAACGGTGGCCACTTCCTCATCTGGTGGCACTCGTAGCATTTGTTCGCCCTCCCAACTACGGAGGAGAGCAACAACCTTTTTAGGGTAGGCAGCACTGCCTGTTGCTTGCTGTGGCTCAGGAAGGGCACGAGGTTCACCGGTATCAACCATTTCCAAGAAACGGGGAGGCAGTGCGCCAGCTTTCCAAGCTCCTGGAAACTCGCGACCAACTTTACCGCCGTCATCGACCATGGCCCTGAAAAGGGCTGCTGCTTCCTCTTCGTCAATGAATAAGGTAACAGGGTACTGATAAGGTCCCTTACTCGGGAACTTCAACCCTACCGTAAAAACAAATTGCCCGTCTTCAAACCGGAGCTCCCGAACATCGCTTGGGTAGTCTTTTTCGATGAGCGTGAAGTTACGATGCTCTCTAGTAGTTCCCAGACCGCCAGCTTCGTGTAACTGATAGAGCACACCTTGATAGCGGATGTAGGTAGCAGCTTTTGCGGTTTTATTGGTCGTCATGGAATCTATCCCCAAATCTTGTCAGAAAGCGCCACAACGTAAGCTGGATCTTCAACGCTGCTGCTTTCCACGAAGTAGAAGTCCTTCATGTTCTCGTAGACCAAGTGATTCCTGATCACATCATTTTTGCCTGCTCCATTGCGAATGTGGTCGCAGGTAATACGACCGTCACTATGGAACTTGCACCAAGGCAGTGAACATTCGGTGCGCTCCACTAAAGCGCCCATGCTGTGCCCGATGCGGTTGGCTTGTTGGACCAAACCAGCAAGACGGCGGTCCTTACTGCGGTCAAACGCTTTCAAGATCTTGGTGTGCCACACCCCACGGAAGCGTACCAAACTGGCGTCGAGGATCACCCCTTTTGCCTTGGTATCGTCCATGTTATCGTGATCTTGGTGGACCGGTTTCCCAATGAACGTCTGGTACGCCACCCGACCGATCGGGGTGCGCCAATCAGTCAACTCTTTATAAGAAAAACTGTCCATATTGCGGTTGGGGTAATCAGCCACAACAATAGGAACGTCGACGATCACGTAGTCTTGGATCTTTGGGCTGATGTGATATTTGGCTGCTACAAAAGGAAGCCAGCTAATATCAAGGAAGCCGCAAGCACAGTTGCCAGTAGCTGTTAGCTCGGCTCCTGCGATACGGATTTGAGACCCAGATCGGTGCTCTTCGAGCTTGCGCCCCTCAAATACGCAGGGCTCATCGATGAACTTTTCTCCATCGAAGCGGCGAGATAAAAAGGATTCGCCAACGTGAAGCCCTGGACCGAAAGGCACTGCCGGAGATGTAATAGGTGGTGGAGCAAAATCCATGGTTTCTCTGCGGCGTTAAGGCGTCGCATCCTCCAAAAGCTACGCGAGCTGGTAAAGGCTCACGTAGCTGCGTGCAGAACACGACTACAGGGTTACCACTTCTTGGGGGTGCGGAAATTGGACATAGCAGCCTCAGCCATACGACCGCCGAGATTCAGCTGTCTCTGCCACACTGCCTTCTGAGCGCGCCAGTTGGTGGTATCCCCCTGCGTTGCCGCCTGGCGAGTTGCCGCCTCTTGTGCTTTCGAAGTAGGAGAGGATACAGTGCGCAGCGGTACGTTGGCGGGGATTTCGACAGGCTCGCTCGGAGGAGCTGTTTGGGCCACAGCGATCTCGTCATCGTGGCGGACATACCCTGGATGCCGATAAGGCATCGCAGTGATTTCCTTGATGTGGTGGTCCAGAACACCTTCGGGAGCTCCCAACCATTCCTCAGCTTTCGCGAGGACGTTGGCGAAGTACTGCTGACCTACCTCACGGAAGGCCTCCTCGATGATGTCGATGGCATAGTTCTCGTCCACACCCGCCGAACGGAACCCACTTACGAGAGCATCACGAAGAGGATTGTCGAGGATGTAGTTTTTGAGCGACCCTTGTAGAACGATGTTGGCTGTATTCAGCAGCGCATCCTTGGTGTCGGCCATGCGCTTGCGGTAGTCGGCTTCCATCTCTACTGTGGCAGCCTGCTTCATTTGAGCGGCCACTTCACCGCTGGATGCCTTTGCGCTGTATGGACGTGCGTTGAGCGTGTTCAGCATGTCGTCCAGGCCGAACTGACCGATCCCCTTGATGACGTAGTTGGGATACTCGTCCATCATGAACAGATCGCGGATCTGCGGGTTGTCTGGCTGGTCGGCAAACGCAACCTTCGCAACCGGATCGCCGTCAATCATGACGACGTAATGCGGATTGTCTGTCTCCTCATTGGTGAGGAATAGGTCCACCCGCTCCGGGTTCACATTGGCGTAGCTCTCGATGTCGCCAATCGTCTCGTAAACGACGTCGGTAGACTCAGGTGCGGCATCTGCCTCGACAGCGGCCTCCTTCTTGTCTTTGTCCTCTTCCTCTTCCTCTTCCGCGCTCACGACCGCTTCTTTTTTGTCTTCCTCATCATCGACGATTTCTACATCACCTTCATCGACTTCGAGGATACCTTCCTCAGGCTCCTCTTCCTCCGTCAAAGGTTCACAACCTGGAGGGCACGGACCTGCGGGCTGATCTGGCGCTTCCATCATCTCTTCGCCGAGATCCATGGTCAGCTCCTCCTCAGGCTCCATGGCCTTGCGCAGGAGGTCCGCAAAAGTCATTTTCGCGGCGGTCTTGGTAGCGGCCTCTTTGTCCTCGCCTTTTTTGAGGGTCATGCAGGCTTCTTTCTCGTCATCAGCAGCGGCCTCTTCTGGCGCTTCCGCCTCGTCAAGCACTTCCACTTCGTCCATGGCTACCTCGGGGGCATCCATGTACTCGCGCATTGCTTTCTCATCCATGGCCACTTCCGGCTCTTTGTTCTCCTTGGGCATCGCTTCTTCCTCCATTGTGGCCACTTCGGGCTCCTCTTCTGCAGTTTTTTCTGGTTCGCCTTCCTTGTCACGAACGTTTCCAGCTTCGACTTCTTCAGCAGAGGCACCGTTGCCTCCACCGTCTCCACCACCATCACCGTCGCCTGCCATTTCCGGGAAATCAGCGAGCATCTCTTCCTCGCTGGTGTACTCCACCACGTCTGGTTCATCGTGGTAGATGTCACGCGGCCCCGGTTTGTGGGGAGGTTTTGGAGCCAACTGCTCCACGACGTCTACCTCTTCCACTGGAACGTCGACGATCTCTTCTTCTGACGGCACATCGAATTCGTCTAGAGCTTTCTCAGGATCAAACTGATCCCCTGGAATTCGATCGGAACGACGCTGTCGGTACTTACGCGTGGTCCGACCTTTCAGATCGCGATACGCTCGCTTTCCTCTCTCTTCTGTTGGCATGACAACAGTCTCCTTGATGTTGCTGGCAAATACCTGCCGTGGTTGGAAAGGGTAATGTTGACAGGCGTAATAAAAAACTGCTAGAGCCCTAACAGTTTGAGATACTCACGAAGTTCCTGCAAATCTCTTGCAGCCCGCGCTTTCTTTTCCTCTGCAGCTAATTTATCGTCTATGGCTGACTCGTGAAGTCTTTTAAGCAACGGTGCTGCTTTACCCCAGAGTCGATCTGCTTCGGTTTTTGCACGAACGTAAGTTGATCCTTTATACAGTAACTTCTTTGGAGGAGTCTTTGCATGAACCATATCTATTTTCTCACGATTTTGGAGTGCAGCTCCTCAGGCAACACGCGCTTAAGCATGTCCACATCTTCTTCACTTTCAGCCAAAAAGTGAAAACTCCCCACTACCACGTCCTTAAGCACTGAGTGGTCGCCTTGCAGCAAGTACTGTTTGGCTGTGTTTGTGTCGGTATCGAGGTAAACCAACCTATCGATCGAAACGCCTCGCGGGTCGGAAGCACGCAGACAAAGAATTACTTCCACGGGGACATTTCGGGCTTCTATGCGCATAGCAATGCTACCAGACTTACCTAAGCACGGCGGCCAGGTAATCGACCACTTGACCTAACTCATCGAATTGAGCCGACCCACTCTTCTTCTGATACGTGTACGAACACGTTACAGGAAAGTCGCAGTTCGTGTTGGCCAGTTTTAAGGTTACAACAGCGTGGTCGGAGCCACGCACACCAAGTTTGATGTTGAAGGTGTAGACGGTCGTGCTGGTAGCAGATACTATTACATTCTGCGCGCAAAGGCGATCCTTGATAGCTTGGCCCAATTCTCCCATGGCTTCCCCACAAGTCTGCACAGTAAGGGGAAACCCATCTAGGACGTTTCCGTTCCTAGAGTCACCACAACCAATTGTGAAATTGTAGCAAGATGGGGGGCAACACTGCTCGGAAGACCTCCCCCATACTTTGCTCCATCGTACCGCCATGATAGACCTGTAATGGTGGTTATTTACGGGCTTTCAATTATATACTAACTTCAGATTGAATACTGGTTGGGATTACTACGGAAGGTGGGTTCTTGGGGCATCTCGTAGGGATCGTCGGTGTGGTACAGCAAATCTATCTGATCGGCCAGGGCACCGTCCGGAGAGATATATGCCTTATACCTCAAGGGACGGCCGGCTAGCACTTCTTCTAGGGAAGGTGGGATTTCTTCCGTAAATTGCACCACACCAGTAATATGGAACCCCAAGGATGGGTCGCCCTGCTCAGATATCGTAAAGCTGTTGCGTAGCTCTACAGGCACACGCAGCATCAACTTGATTTCTCGTATAATCGGCTGCAAGTATTTTTGCCACTCTGCAGCTGGGCTATCCTCCACCGCCTCTACCATCTCTTTTTCAGTTGGCCCTTCAACTCCCTCGGGAGCGTCAGGAGCAGGATCTTGTGCTTCTCTGCGAAAGTTACACGGCAGCCGAAGCGAGTCCGCAGACCGACGTAGCGGAATACCATCCGCGGGAAGAGGGCTTTTCTCATCAGTTGTCATAGAAGATATTCCTTACCCTTTGGTGAATGGATTATTCATCACACCGGCGAGGATTTGCGACTGCTTCAGACTGTTCTCGGCTCGTGGCATTACGCCGTCAAGGTTGACGACCTCAGATATGTTAGCGTTCACCCTGCGACCGCTACACTTCGCGATCTCAGACAGCATCACAATTTCGTTTGTGATTGCTTTTGTAAGCCCATTACCGTTCATTCTGCCGACGATATACTTACGTAGAAAATCGAAGGCTTCTTCAGAGAACGGAACAGGAGGAACGTAACCAAGGCGCATAGCTATATAGTGCACTACATTCGCTTGCATACGATCGAGCCCCTCACGGCGGCGCAGCTTACGCTGCAGCTTAGAGGACAAGTCTAATCGCTTCCGCGGGCTTGGATCTGTTCTATCAAGACGGTCGAGTATTTTCGCTACCTGCCTCCGAGACATTCCGAAAAGAGATCCATCCCCATCCCAAAGAGGGATCCGCTCTAAGTCTCTTACTATATTGCTTGCGCTAACATTCCGGGCTTGGACCAAGCGGGAATTGGTAGGCTGTACTGGGAAACGCGGATCCTCTGTAGAAGCACCTGCACCTCCTGGGCCAGCCTCTTCAGCCGGCGCAGCTTCGGGGGGAGGAGCGGCTTCTTCGCCGCCACCAATAGGCGTCTCTTCTCCAAGCCCCAACCCTTCGAGCTCTCCCCCTGGCGCCTCTGTTTCCAGCCCCTCGAACTCTCCGAAGCCTTCTCCTTCGAGTCCAGGAATGCCTCCCTCTGCTCCGCCCACGGCCCCTTCAGGACCTATACCGTAAGAAGCCGCCAGTTTTGATGACGCAAGCTTGTGCTGATATATCTGTTTTTGCGTTTCAAGATCTGAGGGGAAAGACTCCAGCGCTTTGTCTAGATCGAACCCAGCCACCTGTGCGCGCATGCGAATAGGGATAGGAATCCCTTTTTCCTCCAACCCATCTAATATGTCCATGTACTCACGGTCTGCTACCGGGCTGAGCGGCTTATCCCACTCAACTGTTGGGATCTGATATTCAGGCTCAGAGCCTCCCCTACTCCGTGGGCCACCTGTGCGTACTCGGTGGGAGAGCTCGGCCTCAGATCGCTTCTTGAAACCATGGATCTGTGCGAGCTGCAGGAACATCTTCTCTAACAGAATCTTCTGGGTGAAGTAAGTACGTACCGCACGGACCTTCTCCAGGAAAGTACTAAGAATCATCTCCATGGAGTTCCAGTTCGCCTCGCCAGACATAAAGGTATCTGATATGCCTAGGGCGCGCATTTTAGCTTCGGTCAAAAAAGTCCACTCGTCAGAGAGTTTCCAGAAATCAGCAGATCCTCCTCCAACAGGATTAACAGTGACACCTTCACGTGTGATGACTTTTCCGCCAATCGGATCTTCCTCCGCAGCGAAAAACAGATCAAGCACTTCTGCCATCTCAGAGTCTTCGGCGTCGGGCCAAACAGTGATGTGCCATAGCGGACCAGCGCGCCGTCGTGCCCCTGCAATGGATGCATCCAAGAGAGCTTTCTCGTAAATCTTGAATGGCATGATGCGCGTCAAGTATGACGTGCCGTAATGATCCGTCGAGAAAACGCGCCGCGGCAGGAACATGGTATTCTCAGGCGCTAGCGGGATCGGCGATCCTGCCGCCATCAAACTAACAAGCACTGGGTCGATTTGTTGCCGCTGCATCACTGCGCGTGGATCTGAAGATACAGCCCACTCACGCATCTCTTGGTTAGGCTGAACATCAATAAGCGGGTCTAACCGAGGTACAGGCGGAACCTTGATGGAGACGTAGTCTAGGTCATGCGGAATAGTGTCTGTCCAGTATCCCAGGCGGTCGTCGAACAGCATATGGAAAACAAATTTGCCGAAGGTCAGGTAATCTGACAGAAGCATCGGCATGATAGGAATAATGCCGCTAGCATCCACTGCATCCCGGAAAAACTTTTCTAGCTTAGGGTCGTTCAAACCTCCCAAGACTATGTTGGAGGAAAAGGCCAGATCGCGCCAGTATTCTGTCGCAGGCCCTGCAATCGGATCGAACATTATGAGGTTTCTGAAGATCTTGTTTTGCGTTTGGGGATCCGCTGGCATGAAGTCTTCAGCCAGTGTTGGATCCTCAGCGCGCTCAAATACAGGAGAGTATCGTTGGTGCATTCCCCCGCCAGGCATCATTGGCGAGGTGATGTTGGTGGCTGCGGTTCCGTAGCGACGCTGGGCGAGCGGAGACGAGCTATGTCTGCGCATCAACGCAGCCGTACGGGTGTTGACTCGCCGCAGTCTCCCCTCCGTCATGTCGAATTTGACTTTAAACATCCCAACCTCTATAACTACGGATGTTTGCGCGCCCTGCTACTAGTCTTTCCAAAGGGCCACCTTACAGCTCTTACAATGCTTAGCTTTCCGGTAGTCGGAAAGCTTCACGTCACTCATCTCTCTTTTACAGCGTGGACAGAGATTTTTGCCGCGGAGCGATTCGATTTCATCGAATTTGGCAGTTGGGCTGAGAGGCTCGTCTGGCTCTACCTCCCCTACTTCGGTGCCTGCTGTCACGATCCTGCTGGGAGCGATCCGCTCCAAGACGATCTGTGTAGCGGTCGCGATGTGTGCTCCAGCTATTTCATTTGGAAAACCGGCGCTACGCAACGTCCCTACTAAACGATGCACCGTTTGTGTATCTTCGATCTGTGCTTTTGCGCAGGCTTCGGCAACCAGTTGGTAGATGTTCATGGGCTTCCTCTTAGTACGTCGACTTTATTGGTTGTAGTACAAACCACTAGATCGGCCTGCACCCAAGCCGCGCGGTCCTGCGGAACTGCCGCGACCTAAACCACCCCGCTCACTGGCACCTCGGAATATTCCGACAGACTGAGAACCAGGAGCTCTTCGGCGACGTCCAGCTACATGCTTAAGATAGTCGTCTCGGTGTAGACGGACGTAAGCGTGCATCAGGGCCGCTGTACGGAAAAGGTCATCGGTGCCCTTATTTGGCTTCACCGGAGGCTTATTCCCAAACTGCTCCACAGTAGTAAGCTGTAAGATGAAATGTGCCCTCGGATGTCTGGAACGCATCTCCTGCACACGTTCCATGAAAAGATCGTCAATGTCTACTTCTGGGACAGGGAAACGCGCGTTGGCAGCAAGTAGATCATTCTTGAACTCGCGATAGTCTGACGGCTTTAGAGTATACCTATCAGCGTTCACATCATGGTTCGTGCGCAAGTCAATTACTTGATGAGCAGAATTCCAGCGGTCGAAAACCACATGCAGGGGACGGAACGCTTCCACCAAGGGCAAGATGACTTCATCGTAGCACCAGGCAAGGTCTACATGAAACCCGCGATAGGGAGCTACCTCCAAGAATTCCTCGTATGCCACTCCAGGTATATCGGGATCAAAGCGTCCCAGCCCTAAAGCGAAGCTGTTGCTCACCTCTCCATTGTCCACCGCCATGATGCGCGCACCGTAAATATCATGGCGGATGTCACTGATAATTGGGCGCAGCAAAGGCATCTGCATGGCACCGCCCATCACCTCAGTAACCTTATAGGTGAAGAGAGGCTCGCGAGCCTCTTGCTCCACGAGCTCTATGGCCACGTTTTGATCGGGGAAATAGGGGCTGAGCGCTCGGGATGGAATGGCACAGAAGTCACGCTTGTATGACTCCGGATCTCCAGCTTTTTGCTCGCGGATCGTGTCCTCGTCTTCATCTGGATTCACGTCCCAAGTAGCGAAATGTGTAGCGTACATCCGCGGGTTTTCGGTTGCTACTGCATGCCGCTGCATGATTGGATCGTGCGCCGTACATGGACTGGAAATATTAAACATGTACGCATCGAGAGCATTGTAGTCTTGTAGACGCTTGCGGCGCTTGTTGGCCTGCGTCCTAATAGTCACCAGGCTGTTGCTCAAGCTGTTGAATACCTCGGTGCCATCCTTCACATTAGACCGGCGTTTTCCATCCTCAGTGTGGTTAAACCAACCAAGCTCATCCAGTGTAGCGAAGATGCGCGTGGCGCCGCGAAGGTTGGTAGTATTGGCAGCCAAAGGTCGTAGAGAAATACGCTTCCCAGGAAAAAGGATGAACGTCTGGGCAGCGTGGTATAGAGGAACGCCTACACGCTTCCCTTCCTCAATGATATGCCTCTTCACCTCCCTGAACCAGGGAGCGGATTCATACGCTTCTCTAAACGGCATCCAGATGTTATCGTTAATCTGTCTCACCGTCGGTGCCACAAAGGCCGCCTCCAGGATGATATTCTTTGGGCGATTGAAATACCTCGGAGGGTTTGGAAGCGCAAGATACCGATGCAGGATGTAAGGGAAAGCAAAAGTAGCTATCGTAAAAGACTTTCCTGCACGCTGCCCCCACACACCAGTGAATTCATTGGGCGCCACAGGGCGCATCCGGACCGATCCCTCAAAATCATTGTACTGCGCAAAACGTGGATCCTTGATCCAGTCATCCAGCATTTCGGTACGGTTGCGTTTACATTTCGGGCAAATCCCGTGCTGCAAAAGCACGAAGCGGTCGAGCACATGGTTGATGTGATCCTCAACCGGGACGTCATGCACGTACTCAGCGTCGGAACAAAAGTAGCATACGTCCGCGAAAAACCGGGCTAGTATCTGCACCTGGCGCGGCCAGAGCTCTCCACTAAAGCCTAGGTACTCTGTCCCCCTACAAAACTCAATAACGTTGGGAGCAACTGGAAAGCTTTCTTCTGTAAAGACAGACGGATCCAGGTCGGCGCTGATCGCCAGGTCCATCAAGGCTGTTGGATCTTCGATGCCGTCGGCTGAGGTAGACTCAGCCATTGCTGACAAGGCAGCATAAATATCCCGAGGAGGCTTACGGGGCTCGGGAGACCCCGCTACCGCTTCGATGGTCGGTGAAGGAGGCGGTTCAGGTGCAGGCTTCTTTTTGGATTTGGCAGCTTTCTTTTTCTTAGGCCTACCAGGCTTGCGCTTCTCAAAGCCGAACGCGTCCGCGCTTACCTTCTTGGGTTTGAATGTCTTGGCCAGTTTCATGCTGCCTGATGTTTCCGTAATAGCGTATATGAACTACAAGAGCCCACATCAACGTAGCTACCTGCTTTGTTTGTTGGAGGCTTTCTTCACTTGCGGATAATGACCGGTGCGGTGCTTGTGCAAACGCTGCAAACTTTGAATTAACCGCTCGGCCTCCTTTTTTGTGTCCTTAAGTTCCTCCATGAACTCTGCTGCTCGATCTCTCCCATTTGACCGCATGATCCGTATCACTCCGGTAATAGTTCGTGGATAGTTTTCAGGATCTTTCGCATTGTCCGCAACAGGCTTCTGCTCATCTTCCGATTCAGGTGCGGCAGTCTTTTTTGCAGTCTCGGAGTCCTCTATAGTGGCTACTTCTGCCTCAAGCATTTCCCCACTTCCTCCATTCTCCGTGTCCTTTCCCATTGAAGCCCTTCCTTCTTAGGGACTTCTAAAACAATTTCACTAGCCGATCAACCGCTTCTGCCTGTTGTTTAATGAGATCCTTAAGAGTAGCCAGGTGATCTTTCTGCGCTTGGAGGTCATTGTTGTAAGTGTTGCGGTCGACGTATTTTCCTGCGCACGCTGTTTGGTGCGTTAGTACTTCCCTCTGTGCCTCTGCGAGTCCCTTTTGCGCTTCATCTAGTTCTTTCTGCAGTCGAGTCAGGATCTCTTTTTGCTGCTGGTGCTCACGAGAAAATTGCTGCTTAAGATCATCCAGCTTACTATCCTGTAGCTCTTTTTCCGCCTGTATCCTTTTACGGATCAGATAGATGATGATCGCAAAGATTATAGGGGCCACGATGCCTGCTACTGCTAGCACATCGCGCCAAGTAATTCCCTTCTCTGCCTCCGCCGCCGTGAACACCAACCCTAGAATAGGCATCAGGGCAATCAGACGGTATCTCTTCATTGGAAAGTGACCTGACCAACATAGCTTATGAGCGGAAGTCCCTGTTGGTGGAGACTTCCACTACCTCTACGAGCTTGGCTCGCATAGCATCGTCCGGAATAATGGAGCTCTCGGAAATGAATTTGGCAACCGAAAATAGAAAATCTCGGTCCACAGATTGATCTGGATCAGGAGTCCCCTTAGACGCCTCCATTTCTGATAGCGCAAGCAATACTGATTTCATGGCACCTCCCAGCGCCGCGGCAGCACTGGGGTAGGAACCATCAAGCTCCTCACCGTTTCTTAGAACAGTGAAGTCCACGCCGTCATAATTGACGATGCTGTACTCATCCTCCCCCACAGAAATAGAAATAGGCATGTTGGGATCGGGAGGAACAGGCTCACTCTCGTGCGAAGGATTGGCTACCGCGGTAATAATGCTAGAGCGTGCGCCATTGCCCCCTTTACTAGATTGTAGAGTGAACGTAAAGCGGGGATGAGTAGTCTCGAAATCTTCCAGGATGTCCGCAGCAACAGCGTTTACAGAAGCTTCGGAGTTAGCAGTCCATTCCAACTGTAGCTGTGCTCTTTCTGCGTCTACTGCTTTCGCAACAACATGCCGTTCGGACAAGTAGCGAACAGGCACGCGTAATAGAATAGCGTCGTACAACTCTGAAAGCAGTTGAATAGGTGTCGGACTTTTGTTTTCCATTGGGGTATCCTGGACTACGTGGCACAATCCCACCCTAGGGGATCCACTGCCCTTATAAGAGAATAACTAAATTTGGGGGATATGCGTCGGAAAGGCTAGGATTACGGCCGAGTGGGCTTCAAGCGCGGGGTAGGCTTGACCGCTACAACAGCTCTACGTGGAGGGGGTGTCGTGGGGAGTGGTGGATAAAAGCGTGTTTTGATTTGCGTCAGATACCGACACTGCCGACAACGCCGCTTGGATTTGATCTGGTTCCGCGCCCCATACTCGAAGCAGGACAAGATCTTCCAGTACGCCGCGTGCCCGTAGCACTTGTACAAACTACGGCGGCAGCTCATGTACCTACGGTGGTACTCATCCTTCGTCTCCCTCGCAAGATCACGGCGCATGAGGTGGCACTTATAACGCTTCTTACACTTGTAAGCTGTCTTATAGTATGGACCCTGGTTATAGCGGTTGAGCACGCAGCGACGCAGTGGCTTGCTGAAGCTCTTGTACTTCTGGCACCATTTGACGTGGTGAGCTATTTCCTCGGCACTTTTGTAGAATGAGTACTTCAGATTACGCCGCAGCTTGTAGCACTGAGTTTTCACGTAGGCGCGAGATCCGCGTACGTGATGCTGCGTCATGCCGCAGTCGGCAAAGCATCCGGTAGTACGTAGATTGAGCTTGCAGGGAGCGTTGATGAGGATCAAGCTCCGGAAGTCGGATTCCATGCGAGCCAGTGCGATCATGAAGGTTGCATTCACACCGGTCTTCTCTTGCGCATGGAGAGCTGCCTCAGCGATCTTCTGTACTTTTTGTGGAGGCATAGGCACGCCGGGATCCTTGATCGCCATGATAGACTTTTTGAGGCTCTCAAGCTTCTTTACTCTAGCTGGTCCTGGCGCTGGCACCGTCGTGTTCAACGTGAACAGTGGATCGGTAGCGAAGACCAGGAAGGAGGGCAGCTTGTTTCCAGATCCTCCTCTTGCGCTAAGGCCCGCATCGGTGGCAGGTAGTATCATGACTATCAGTCCCACCATGATCAAAATAATACGTCTCATACCTTCTCTCCTTTGTTTAGAGCTGCGACGTCCCCTGCGACCAGAGGCAAATCAGCCGTGGTCTAACTTACGCGCTGGACGTGAGTGGCGAAGGGAGGTCGCGCCCAATTACATGCTACCAAGCAAGCTGCTTAGCGGCTAGTATTCAGACTATTACATAGCTAGTGGATAGGTTCCGATGAATCGGAAGAGGATTCCAAGGAGGGGGGTAGGGATTTGTTTTTGGACTTTTTATTACCGCCAGAAGCTAATATCTCTGGTAGCTTCTCGATGACCTCTTCTGCTTCTCCTTTCAAGCGAGACGCAAACCGGCGTAAGTTCCGCTTAACGGCTTCGTCAATCGACTCGAAGTTTTCTTGACCCAAAGAGGCAATGAGCTCGTCGCGTAAACGGTTGCCTTCTTCTACACTAGCGACCACGCATAGACGGATTATGGGGTTGACCACTTTCCGTACTATTTCTTGGGCGAGCTCGTCTGAAGGACGAATGCGGTCCATGGCCATGATAATCTCACGCGCCTCGCGCACGAGATTAACGTAGTGGCTCATGGCATGCTGGTTGGCTTCCGGATCGTCATCGTAATCTTTCTTCCGATCGTCCGCGGCCTCTCTTATATCGCGCAGCAGCGTATTGAGTAGCTCATGACCAGTAGTTGGAAATGCGGCACCGCACCTCTTTATGTGCTCCTCTAGCAGCGCAGAGCTGATGAAATGCTTGGACGCTATCTCCTCAACAGACAAAGACCCCTCGGCGATCTCCTCGTCGATTTCCCGCATAGTGCGGATCGGAAACTCTCTACACAGATCACATGACATGGGAATAGTATACTACGAACGGTGCATCATTTCCATAGAACTTGGTTGCACGTGAACAGGGGGCGTTTCTACGGGGAGGCCGTGTGCATCCGGAATACCATGCCCACCGGGTTGCACAGGAAGCACGAGCTCCTCGGTAGTAGGCGTAATCATGTCAACCTGCTCGAAGTCCTCTTCTGTAGCGGGACGCAAACCATACTTGGCGGCCTCTCGTGACGAGACGGTCTGCCTGATGGGCATGACATGATTAGGGCCGTAGAACTCCAGATCAAGTACTTGATCCTCATCCCCATTGTTCCCTGTCTTCTCGATGCTCACGTCGCGTACCAGGACGAACGGAAAGCTCTCTTCGATGTTATCTGCGAAATACCATCGGCCGGCGCGTAGGTTGAGCTTGAATGCTTTACGTACACGCTTCTTCTCGGGCTTGACGAACCGCATGTCGCCGCTAGCGTTCGCCACCCGAAGCCCGTATTTATCAAGCACGACCGCTAAGTTTCGCAGCTGCGTCTGCGGTACGTGGCGCAGCAGAATGGAATTCTTCCCAACAGCCTCCACCAGGAAGCCAGCTACCTGCAGGGTTCCTTGTGCTTCTTGTAGGGTGTCGGATGGACCTTCCAGACTGATGGCGTCGTATCCGGGGATCTCTTGCTGTTGTTGAGTCATGGAATTTAGTCTCCTAACCGACGCTAGTCAACGTCCATGTGGCGGTAGTATTTTTTGTACAACTTCAAGACCACTTTTCTGCGCCGCGGCCCAGTGTTCATATAACGGCTACCTGATAGAATTTTATCGAAGAGCTTGTAGATCACGTCGACAGCATTACCGTAGCCACCATTGTTGACCACAACCAAGTTGACCAAGGCATTGACGCGGTCCCACAAGAAGGTGGATTTCCCTTTGGCACTCGTGATCATTTGAATCTGAGGACCGGTATCCTCTTCCTGCTGAGCCTTTTCTTGTCGAAGCCTCTCATCATCCTCCGCCAGGATTTCCATGATGTCTTGGTAGCGGTATTTATTATAGAGGGCGGTCAGAACAGGAGGAGGAACTTTTTGTTGCTCTACATAATCAAGGATATCGTCTTCGTCAACATCTTCGGTGAGCATAGTATTTAGCTCGGAAGCAGCAGTCCAAACGTCCGCACGGTTGTATGTTTTTACAACGTTCGTGATGTTGCCATGCAACCGAGAAACGATCCGACGCAGATCATCTACTATATGAGTACGCGGATCCTCATCAAGCCGCGCAAACGCCTCGCGCACGACATCCCAACGATATGGGTAGGGTTCATCCGAACCCTTGGTCTTGTACAAATTCCACCGAATACGCTGCATGACAGCTTCTGGCCTAGCGAGCTCGGAAAGGTCTGCTACCTTTTTTCCTACCCAATGCCCTGCGCCCACGTCGTACACGGTGCCAAAACGATCGGCCAGAATCTCTGGTTTGATGGAATCATCAAAGAAGTAAAAGTTGACGGGGTGGTCACTCCCTCGAAGCTTGTACCCTGAAACGAATTGTGCTTCTTTTTTGTACTGAGGCAAAAGCTGCTTAGGGACAAGCAGCACAACATCCAAGGAGGACTCGGGATCGTAATAGTGTCCCACGAGCTCGCCCACAAAAAGCACCTTGGATGCGTCTGGGAACCGGCGATCTACTTGATCGTGTAGCTGGGCCTTAACACGGTTTGTCAGAGACATTTCGTCCGTGCGCCAGATATCTGGGCTCAACGTACGACGATGGTAGTCAAAAAGGCTCATGGGTCGTCCCTACTCTAGTACAGCCAAGGGGACGTCTCTTCTACCCACTCACCAGGCTGCCGCTTTTTAGGGGGCGCTTTCTTTGGAGCGGGCTTTTGTCCCCTCGATGGCTGCTCCATGACCTCTGTAGGCACCTCGACCTTGGTGGGCATTTCTGTAGTAGTTGGTTCCTTTGCTGGTGGGGAAACTTTCCTTCCTGGTTTAGTGGGAGCATCCTCTCTTCCACCAAGCCCTACAACCTTCTCGCTCCAATCTATATCTTTGCCTACGCGTTTCCACCAATCAAGGGCATTCTCCGCAATAGCGCTGTCGATGATCGCGTTGACCAACATCAACACATTGTGATTGGGAGATAAGTGCTGTAGAAAAGGATCCACCACTACATCTGGAAGTCGATGTGACTTTGCGAGAATCTTGACAACGGCTTCCTTACCCAGTGCACCAGACTTCGGTGGGTTATCTTTTACAAACTGCGGGAAGGCACTCTTGTCGATATTGGTTTGCTCGGCCCAAGCCTCCAGCGCGGCTTCAAGGTACTGAAAGGTGTACGGACTCAGTTCTGGTAGCGGAAGCGGTTTGGCGCCAAACTCTACTGGTGATAGAATTTGATCCGCGTAGCCAGCCGGACCCAACCATGGATCCTCTGGCACAGCAGCGGCCTTTTGCTGCTCCCGTTTTTTCAGCTCTTCTACTGACAAGCCCTTGATGGAGTCCACCAACACATTCTTGCCAATCGACTGCACAACGTACACTAGAAATTGGTACAGAGGCGTACGCGGACGAACATCCTTGGAGATGGATTTTAATGGAAGGGTTAGAATGAATGGATTTTCGGCGACGAATGCCATGATCCCTTCTGGCCATGCGGCATCTCCTACCATTAAATCCTGCTCAGAATCGATCATGTCCTCAAGATCATTGAGAGAGGCAGCCTTCAGAGCCTCTGCCCCGTTAACCCTTAATACACGGTCCATCAACTTATTTACGTACTTCTCCAATCCAGGGTTGCGGGTGGCCGCCTCCCTGTAAAAAGCACGCTGAGCCAACACATTTGGTTGGCTATATTGCCGGACCGGGGACAAGTCGATAAGCTTTCTACGTCTGCGCGGATTCATGCTTCGTAAGCTCCACGGATATCTCTGGACCATTCCCACCGAGTGCCATCCCACTCGCCTCGAATTACGTCGTCATAGCTCAAAACACGAGCTTGGTCATCAAACTCCAGGCCGTCGAGAGCCAACGTGCCCAGCGCGGTAATTTTGAGCACATCGCTTTCGTTTTGAGCGGTGACATCCCCTACCCATTCGATGGTAGCGTAAGGAAATGCTTCAGACATGTCGGTAGCTGGTGTGAGTTTCGCAACAACTACTGACACCCCTACCTTCCAAGGACGCTCTGCTTCCGCCAAGTCCTCGGCATTCCCATCCGCTGTACCAGTGCGCTTTCCGCCTACAGCCGTGATAGCACGGTCCATTTCGGCCTGGGCGTCCTCAGAGGTCAAGGCCTGGCGGTATACTGCGCCCCGATAGCGGATAATTGTAGGTAATCTCGGCATTGTTCTGCTGGAAGGTTAGCTAGCTGCTAAACCCAAGCAGAACCATCGTTGGTGACCAGCGCGCCCAACGTGGTGTCGAAGACCACGTGGCCAATCGGCACCGAGGTGGGTGCCGGCAGCGAAGCAGTTGGCATGGATGGAGCGAGCACCACTGGGGTAGCGATGGCCGATTCCAGACCACGCACGGCGTTGGCTGTGATGGGGTAACCATTCAAGGTCACGGCTGCACGGCCAGCGGCGATCAGGTTGGCGAGCTCCTCACTGCGGAACTTGTCTTGCGAGAAGATCCACGCTGGAACGTCTTTGGCTTTGCCGGGAGCAATGCTGGCACCAGACAGGCTGAGTGCATATCCGCTGGTGTTCTTGACGTTCAGCATCTTTGTGGCCGACAGAATAGTTCGGTAACCCATTTCAGTCACTCCTGAAGTGATGTGGTGAGAATAGATACACAAGTGCACGACTAGTCGTACACAACCAATATAGAATAACCTAAATTGATTTGTCGCGGAGGTTACTCATGCTTGCGTAAAGAATTGAGGACCCAGGATTCACCGGCTCGCTCCCAGTAAATGGCAGCGCAAGCCTTGCAGGCTTTGAACAAAGCCTTACCGGTGATCTCTATATCCAAGTCCTTTGCCATCCCCCAAGTATTATCGGGATCGCCACAAAGTGGGGCACCTTTTCCACCACTGAACTGTGGTCCGTCTGGACCAACCTCCCGCAGATGAAATGGTTCCAAAGGCGATGCATCGATCTTCATGCAGAAAGCGTACTTGGAGTCTTTTGCAAGAGGAGACATTTGTGCACTCCACAATAAGTGCCCATCAAAATAATTATGGGTCGAGGGTGTAGTAAAGGTGCTCATGGCCTCAAAGAATAACTAGGTTGGAGGAAGAGGGAGATTAGGCTGCGCGGGACTGAGGCCACAGCCAGCTGATGTAGTCGGTCCACTGCTGAGGAATAGACTTCTCCGACAAACTCTTCACCAGAATGGCTGGTAGCCATCTAGGCGCCTTGGGTTGACGGAGTAGCTTCATGTCCGCTTCCTGGGGAGTACGATCCCCTTTACCCTGGTTGCAGGGACCGCAAGCTGTCACGATGTTGGTCCAGATCGTGCGGCCTCCACGTGAACGTGGCACCACGTGGTCAAACGTCAAATCCGACGCCTTGAACCGATCACCGCAGTACTGGCAAGTCCAGCCATCTCGCGCGTACAAGTAGAACCGCGTGAACTTCACATCGGGCGGTGGACGCTTCGAGCGCTTCCCGAGCCACATCACGTTCCGACGAAGCCAGATCACCGCAGGCACGTCAAAGGTCTCGCGCGCCGAATGCACCTGATCGGGGTAGGTGTTTAGTACAGCGGCTTTTTCTAGGTACACCATGGTTATGGCGCGCTGCCAGTTAACCACCCTGACTGGTTCATATCCTTGGTTTAGTACGAGAGTTCTGAGGCTGGGCGTAGTCATGATGAGCTCCTTGCAGAATGAGTTACCGTAAGAAGAACTGCCGGATCAAAAAGCGTTCAAACGTGCGTAAAGACATGTTGATCTCCTGTGCCTATGTTATAAGCGGTGGGGCGGTCAGTGTCAAGTCTGATTGCTCGCACCGGGAGTCGAACCCGGATAGGGACTAAGCCCCGGGGGATTTTAAGTCCCCTGTGTCTACCTACTTCACCATGCGAGCATAGTAGCTACTCATCAAGTATATGACGGTCCAAACGTTCTTTGGCAACCTCTTCTACCGATTCTCTGGTGACGTTGGGGTTCTCTATGTTGGCGTTGCCGAACGCGAAGCTGATCCTCTGCTCCTGCCGCTCCTCGTTGGTCATCGGCCGTTTGGAGAGCTCCTCAGCTTTTTTATACAGCTCCTCTTCAGAACGACGTGTCATTCCTCTTCCTCCCAGGTGCCTTCGTCAACCTGCTTGACTACAAAATCCACAAACCAATTGGGGACCTCGCAGGCGCCCGAGCTTGTGGTGTAAGGTATGAGCTCATTGGACATGACTCCGTAAAGCTCCAGAATAGAATCAGCTGCGCTGCTCAAGCTTCGCTCCTAGTATTATGCGTCTCCTGCTTCCACGACCACTCTCCGGTGCGAGGGTCCCATTCACTTTTGCATTTTCGGCAACGCAAAAATCCACTGAGCACCTGCAGCTTCTCATGACATCTATTGCACACTGTTGGCGCATCACCATCCAGGAATCTGTTTATCACCTCAGTAAGGAGTTCTACCTCTAAATGAAGATGTATCACAACGGTTTCGTTGTCGTGCCTACCGACCAAGCTCATTATACACCCCTTCTACCCCAATCCAGGTCTGAAGTATCGGTTGCCGTCGTGGTCCACGGATACCGTGGCGACGCCTATGACCTTGTTTTCTTCGTTGATACTTTGCAGCGTTACCGCCTGCCCGTAATGGAGATCTGTGTGGCCTATGCTCTTTTCAACAAGCTCGGGGTCAAACACGTACTCGCCCCACTTGGATTTTTCTCTTCATCCACAAAAACCACAGGCCGGTACTTTGGGTTGAAGCGACCCGCTACCTCACGAAGCAAAACCTGCACGACCCCGTCAAGCCGTTGTATTTCCTCTGCCATGGCAGTAAGAGTTTCAGATACCTTTGTTGGGAAGTCTTGCATGGGGACGTAATCGAGGTCCGCCCTGTAGTTGGCTATATGCGGTCCGACACCATCCCAGCTGTAACTCCTACCACCATCACTATCGTCCAGGTACGAGCCACAGCCCAAGCAAACGTAACCATGCCTCAGGCGAAACCACTCCGCATCCCGCGTATTGTTGGAACAGTGCCAACAAGGCTCAGGCTCTTTTTTGTTCTGTTCGCTCATGGGTTTTTCCTGGGAAATTTTCTTATGAGATCAAACCAGCTGTGCGTAAGGACAGGAGAGCCACAAACTGGGCAGAGTGGCCTGGACTCACCAGCTTCGTAGTCCTCGTCTGAGGCGAGAGTATGGTCGTAGCAGACACAGCAGAAATACACACTGACATCAGTCGCGTTTGCTGTGTTCGTGACGTCAACGTCGTCTGAGCATAGCATTTTAGGTTCACTCATGCAGAAACTCCTTTATGCTGCTGGTGAGAGTCGAACTCACAACATCTCGATTTTGAGTCGAGCGCCTCTGCCGATTGGGCCACAGCAGCTTATTGCTGGCGGAGGGACTCGAACCCCCACGGGATTTCTCCCACTGGATCCTAAATCCAGGGTGGCTACCAATTACACCACGCCAGCTCATAAGTGTATTTTACAAGACCGCCTTCCACTGCCAACAACTGCCAAAACAAAAAGGGGGAGGAGCCCCGAAGAACTCCTCCCCCGAAAGGGCTTGGGTGGGACTATTCCCAAGCTAAATCTGGAACGCTCTGGTGAGCTTCCAGCCTTTGCGAGGATCCCATCCCTCAGACATTACCATCGACGCGTACAGGATGCTATCCGTGTTCGTGTCCGAGGCGATCTGCCCGAAGAACTGGTCGTTGCGGATCGTGGTCAGTCTGGCGACAGTGCTCCGTCCCTGCTCTGTCTCCTTGTGGAAAGGAGTATCCAACAGATCGCGCACCTGCTTCCTGACTAGCTCATCCTGCTGCTGGTCGGCGCTCTCCAACGCGTCACACAAGGCGTCCATGTTGGTGAGGTCATCTACCTGCAGAGGCGTTCTGGTCTTGAGAACCTTGTCCGCATCCTGCTTCTGGCGCGAAGCCATGATGGCAGCAGAACCGTAGCAAACACGGACCAGTGGTTCCCATACAGATTTCCAGTACGCAGCTGAAGGAGCTCGCTCGACGCCAACCACGTTACCGCTGATCAGGATGATGGCACCAACCTGGTTGTCTACGATCTCGAACTCTGCGATGAACTGATCCAGCTCCTCGGCGAACTGCTGCATGTACTGCACCAGGTTCTGTGTGGAGCTCATACCAGATTGCGCAGAAAAGGAGCCGATGGACTGCCATAGCTTGTTGTACCGTCGATCCTTTCTCTTCTCCAACGCTGGACGACGCAAAGCCAGCGGCAGAATCAGCATCTTGTGCTGGTCCTCGCGAATGTAGCCACCCTGCGTAGCCTGGATGCACATGGCGTTGTCCCAGACCTCCCGTCCCTTCGGAGGAACGATACCAGCGGTTGCCATCGCATGGTCCTGCGCTGCCTGCTTGACAACGTAACCAACATGTGTTGGCAGCAGAACTGGCTTGCCCGAAGGGTTCGAGAAGACCATTTCTCCGTAGTTGCGCGTCCCGACGCGGACCACGTCTGGATTCTCGAAGCGGTCATCCTGTAGATCTTCATCGAGGATCAACGGAATCACCTGCATCACACCGACCGTCTGGATGCGCCCGACTTCGCAACCGCGAAGGATTTCTTTGATCGTTAGAGGCTGCATATTACACCTCCTGCTGCAGCTCGTCCATCGGACGTTGTAGTACAGCCGCAGCCTGCTGACCGAGTTTCGTGTACAGGACGTAGTCTGTGCTTCGACCTGCTTTCTTGACTAGCCTACGGCGCCTTAGCGCTTCGACTGTCTGTGGCCTCACGCCAGCACCGCGGTAGTTGATTTTCCCGTCGACCTGGACTCTGTCCATATCAACGAGAGCATCGCGCATCGTCGGAGAGAGCTCACCGACAACGTCAAGTAGACGCTGCGTTACTGCCACCGAACGTCGCCGTCGTGGCTTGGGCAGCTCCACCTTAGGCGCCTGGAGCGCCTTCTGGCCCTGCCGCAGCAGCGCACGCAGACCGTTGAGCGGATCCTGCTCCAACGCTTCACGTAGAAGCGCAGTCCCGAAAGACTTGGGATCCTGCACAGGCATCGTCGGGATCACCCCTGAAGCCAATGAGCGCACCGAAGCAGTCTCCGCAGCAGACACAGGGTTCAGGTGGTAGATGGGCGTCGAAACCCCCATCTGCCTGATGGCCCGGACAGTCTCAGCGAAACGTCCAGCTGGGGTGTTGTCGTAACCATCGCTGATCACGTACACCGCAGACGGACGGTGATCGCGCATCGCTTTGGCCAGCGGCAACGCCAACGAGGTGTCCCCCGATGGACGTACCAGCCTACCACTGCGCTTACCACCAACCAGAACCCGACGGGCTCCTGCAGCTTGTAGCATGTCGCTCAGCGCCAAAGCAGATGCCATTGGACGAAGCTTCTGCGTCTCATCTCCAGACATCGAGCCTGAGGCGTCGACGATGACCACTGCATCAGAGCAGTCGAACGGCAGCAACGTGGCTGCCTGCTCAGCTTTCTCATCCAGCACATCGCGAATCTCCGCCGTCATCCCACGCTCGTAAGCGTAGACGTACAGCTTGATCGCGTCGTAGCGCTTCGGATCAAAGTCAGCCTTCGCCCCAGCTCGCTGCAGGCGCCGCTGGTGCTTGATCTTCTGCCCGTCAGTGAGCGCCTTCGTCTTCGACGTCAGACGCAATACGTCGTCATGTGAGCGATCCTTGTGGAACACAGACCGGATACCTTCCAGAACTTCTGGGGGCAGGTTGCGTCCATCACGCAGGTCGTCACGCGCGTTGACGTAAGCCTTCAGGAGCGGAACCGTCCACGACTCTTCTGTGCTACCCAGCACAAACGCGACACACTGGCTGACGTGCCCTCGGTCGTTGTCGGTGTAGGCCCACACGTGATCGTTGAGGATCCCGCGCTCTTTTTGCGTCCAGTGACGCTTACGGCAAATGCTGGCCACCATTGAAGCGGCGCGCTTACCCCACGCGTGCTGGAGCGCCCGACGCATCTTCCGGCGGTACTTGACAGCCCACCAGTCGAGCTTATCGGACCCCAAGATTGAGGTCAGGATCACCCGGCGCGTACGCTTATTGTTGCAGCCCGACTGATGCAGCATCTCGAAGAGCTGGAACATACGCGGAGCGGTAACCGCATTGACCAGGGCGGTGATGAGCTCGCGCTCACGCTGCAGGTCATACTGCGTAGGACGTCCCACTCCTGGCCACTCCAACAGCATCCACGCGGCCAGCTTACGTGCGTTGTCCGTCAAACCTGACAGGCACGACAGCAATCCGTAGGCGCCGCGGTCGATACTGAACATCGCGGCGTGCGCCAGCTTCTCGGCGCGCTGCTGGTCTTCCTTGGTGTTGTAGTGCGTTGCCCGGTTCATACCAGTCGTCGCCTGATCCAAGTAAGACGCCACTACGCGTCCAACGATCCGCTGCTCGCGCGGGTTGAGGTTTACTCTATCACCGCGCAATAGTTTCTTGGCGAGGCCAGGAACCTCTGGGATCGCGTAGCGCTCGCAGAAAATGCGGTTGCTGGTGCACTTATTGTACACCTTGTCCGCATCGGCTTGGTCTGGAACGATGTAACCGTCCAGTAGCCTACCGTTGGGACCAGGAACTGCTTTGAGTCCCGGCTCCACGGACAAGCCGAGCTTGAGCCCGAACTTGCGCCCGCGCTCGCTGCCGTCGATGAACAACACGTGAGAGGTGGACTTCGCCCCCAGCTCACGGCGCAACTTGGTCGTTTGTAGTCCCTTACGCATGGCGGGTGTCCCTTTCTGCACTGGTGAGAGTGCAAGTAATAATGTGTGGCCTTAATAAAAGCGGCCAGCAGATACTTTATAAACAGTCGGTATGTCGTTGTCAAGTGTCAAGCGTACCACTAACACGTGCGTGTGGAGCGCTTGCCGTGCCAGCAGGAGGCAGACAACACCGATTCGTACCACCCACACGTACGTTGGAAGCATATAGCATGGCAGCGACGTCCTTGCTGGACATGAACGTACCATCCACACATAGGTGGGAAGCACGAAGAGCTGGGCCGGCAGGTCTTCCAGAGGCAGCGTACCATCCACACATACGTGGGAAGCATCTATAGCCAGGAGGGCCAGTCCGTCGATCGCGGCGTACCACCCACACGTGCGTAGGGAGCACGTACTGTCTGCTTACCCCTAGGCAATGCCTGCAAGTACCACCCACACGTACATGGGAAGCGCTCAGCGCGTGGGCAGGGCCACAAGCCGGGGCTACGTACCACCCACATGCGTGTTGCCGAGCTTCGCAACTCGGCTTTCCTGCTTCTTAGGCTCCGCTACCGGAGGTCCTCCACAGGCTGCTTTACCGCATGATCTGCGGCTGTTGAAATTTTTGATGTTCTTCGCAGCGTTGATGTCAGCGTTTTCTGTGTGGCCGCACTCAACGCACAAGAACACGTCTCTGGTTTTTCGGTTTTCCTTGGAAACATGCCCACACACGGAACACGCCTGCGACGTGTAGTGCGGTGGAACAAGGATCAGCTTGCCTCCTCGTTCTTTGAGCTTGTACTCCAGCATGGTCTCGAACATGCCCCAGCCTCTTTCCAAAATGGAGCGGTTCAGACCGGACTTTTGTTTGACGTTTTTGCCGGGCTCTTCTTTCGTGCCCTTAGCGCTTTTCGTCATGTTTGCTATCTGTAGATCTTCCAGCACCACCACACCGTAACGCTCCGCGTAGTAGTTCGATTCTTTGTGGAGGAGATCTCGCAGCATCCGACTTTTACGCTTCCTGAGGCGAGACAAGTTGGCTACAGCTTTACGATGGTTAGCCGAGTGTCTTGTCTTCAAACACTTCTTCTTGCGCTTCTTCTTAACCTTTTTTGTGTCGGTATCTATTTGGCGCACTGCCCGCTTGATGCGCTTTTCAATGGCAAAGTAGGCTTGCGGGAGCTCAACCAAACGACCGTCGCTGTCTGCGATCAAGTATTTGACGCCGCGGTCGATTCCCACGATGGGAATATCTTTTTCCGCTGGTGTTGGAATCTCCAGTACGTAAGAGCACGACGCGTACCACTTACCAGCCTCAAGACAGATCGTACATCGACGCAAGGATTTAAATTCCGGCATACGATGAGTTTTTGTGCGGATGTACCCTAAGCTTCTCCCGTAAACATAGATCATGCCATCAAGGAGCTTCCACGCAGAAGCTCCGAAAATGCCGATACCGACCGGTCTATTACGCCCTCGGAATTTTGGCTTACCTCCTCTACCTTCGTACCACGCGGTGAAAGCGCGGTTTACTGCTTCGACGATCAAGATCATCGCGGCGCGCGGAACTCCTTTAAAGAAGTCCATTTTGCGGATCTCGGTGAGCTGCGCTGACATGCCCCGGCTAGCGTGCTGGAAGAATTCCTTCCAGCCCCGCTTCTTGGGATCCATCTCGATGCCCACCTGACGGTAAGCGTTGGTTAGCAGTCCTTCGTCATCGTAGCGCGTAGCCCGACGATGCGCATACATAAACCGGTGCTCCAGCACTACGTTGTAAAGTACGCGTAGGCGCCATTCCCAGTCGCGCAGGATTTCTTCCTGTTGGGGTGTTGGATAAATGCGGTAACGAGTAGCGCGTTCCAGTTTGAGCTTCTCGCTCATGCGTAATGGTCCCCGGTAATGTGGTCCGCTTTTAGCGGACGGTAATAAATCGAGGAAGTTTGAAGGTCGCGTGGTGAATGGTTTTCAAATGAGCGAAAAACTTCTGTAGCAACCTAAGCAGTCCTCGATACTCGTAAATAGCTGGTGGAAATGTGAACGTCAAGTTTTGGTGAATTGCAGGACTCGAACCTGCGACCCTCTCGTTGATAGCGAGATGCTCATCCAACTGAGCTAAATTCTGTATTGACGTTGCCGTCCACCAAAATGGAGCGCTTGGGAATCGAACCCTATCGAGCCACCAGGGTGCTCCAGAAGAGGAAATGTGAAAGCAAAGAGAATGAGTTTTGAACTTCTCGGGCATAGAGAGCCCGAGCCTGGATTCGAACCAGGAACCTTTCGTTTTACGGACGAATGTTCTTCCAATTTTCTGTACTTGCTTTGCAGTCCTCTACATCGAATATCTGTTCACCGCATGAGCAGTGGTTGTTTTAGATAGAGGAAATGTGACAGCAGCAATTCCCAATGAACTTCTCCCCGTTAAAAGCCGGGGAGCTTGGATTCGAACCAAGACCTATCACTTTGGAGGTGATTGTTCTGTACTTGCTGTGCAGTCCTCTACACCGTTTATCTGTTCGCCGCTTGCGCGACGGGTATTTTAAATCGAGGAAGGGTATCGGTAGAAGATGGATTGTTTATCCACCGCATCAATAAGCGGTTGCCTTTACCAATTTGGCCACATCCCCCTAGTTGGGGATGCCAGGACTTGAACCTGGAAAATTTTCCTGTACCTACCGATTAGTCCTCGAAAAATGATTTCTCCTCACGTTATCGTAGGCTTTAGCAGCCTGCGCTCTTGTTGTCTTGATGCCCTCTCGGGCTTGCGTCGCGATGATCGTCCGGATCATCAGCTCTCTACGTTGCGCCTCATTACTGAGGATCGAGCGGATGTCAAGGCGTCTTCGCGGCATCTACCTAAAAATTAGTCGAGGAAATTCGAGAGTAAGAGGCGAAAGTAACAAGGAGCGGGATTTGAACCCGCGACCTTCGGTTTATAAGACCGACGCTCAACCAACTGAGCTATCATTGTTGTTCTGTACTTACTCTGCCGTCCTCGAAATCGTAAAGCTTGCTCCGTGGAGTTTTCCACCCACCCAGCCTAGCTCACCTTTTAAAGAGAGGGTGACCTTTGCTGTGTCTTCCTTGAGTGGCGGTAGCTCCTCAAGTGTTTCCATGATTATAGGCAGCAGGATTTCCCTGTCAAGCTTTTTGTCAACCACGGAGGCAAATTCTTCGAGAAAAATCTGCTCCGCTTGAGCAGCGAGCTTTTGCTGCTTACTTGACATTGTCACACTCATTTCTCCTATGCTGCCAGTAGAACACAAATAAGTCCTTGACACCAACAGCAATACCTGCAGCTATGGCCGCCCACAGACCTGTGGAAGTATCCTCTCCCGGCCATAACGTTGGGCGGAGCAGCAGGAAAAAGACGAAGCCACTGCAGACCCCGAGGAGCGCGGTGAACACGATCGTCAGTAAGCGCAGCTGCCATTTATACTGAGCTGTTGTTCCCATTTTTCCGCTGCTCCCAGTAGTCCCACCAAGTCGTCACAGAAAAGAAGAGCACTCCAAGACCTACCCAAAGCCAGAAAATCAAGAATGTAGAACGAGTAGGCCAAACAAAAGGGCGCACCAATAAAAAGATGAGGAAGCCGCTTACGGAGGCGACGGTAGCTCGAATGAGGTTGCAGAACACCGCTTTCCGGAAGCTATCCGACATGGTTGCTTACTCCAGTGAAGGAGGAGTAGCGAGCCTCTGCAATCGCTCGTCACCTTCATTACCTTGCAGCCACTCTTGGTAGTAGATGTGTTGAGGTATCTCCTCCCAATTGACTGCGCTGTCCTCATCGGTGCCCACTGGCTGGAAGTTGACGTTGCTTGGAGACTCACCCACCAAGCACGGGTTGAAGAACCCGGTGGTCTCTACCTGCGCCAAGATGTGCATAACCTGCCCACCACTATGGCGATAGAACTTGCCGACCTCGAATTGCATGGACGCCTCCGTGTATGCATGGTAGTTATCTTTCCCTAGGAGGATTTCTATCCATGCGAAAAATTATCAAGTTCCGCGGCAAAAAGTACCACGCGGCTACGCTTGCCGATATTCAGGATCGCGACGATTTCATCGGTTTACATTGTCAAGCTCGACCACGCGCTAGCATTGACCAAGAGGATACCATCGGTAGCGGGCAAGGCCAAGGAAAATACGGCTACGGTAGCTACGTACCTGAAATCCTCGACTCGCTTTCCTTTGATCTCCGCGACATCGCCCTCGAAAAAGGTTGGATGGAAAATCCTCCCGGTGAGTACGACGACGGCTACGAGGACTGGCTCGACGAAGTCTACGATTTCCTCGATGACCATGGCATCAAGTGGATCTTCGTCAGCGAGAACAAACCTCTCACCGATTACGGAGATTACTGCTACGGCATCCTCCTTCCCGATAAAGCGGTGCTCACGGTCATCCCCGACATCGGAGTGGACGACGCAGCCAATGCGTACGTGTACAACGCCAACGTCGCTATTCCTTCAGTGGTGGAGATTGATGAGGAGGAGCTGGAGCAGTACTACTAGCTTCTTCCTCGTCGAGCTCTAGCCTCCAGCCCCCAAGCGCGATCACCTCTCCGTACTCATTGGTAGCCAGCTTCTGCACCGACCCGCAGTTTAAGCAGACAGCTTCCAATCCGCGCTTGCGGTACCGGAATCGTAGATGTTTGCAGTCTGCAGCTCTAGCACGCTTCTCCAATGAAGTAAGGCGACGCCCTTTCATCGAGCGCGTCTTTCTCCGCGTACCACGAAACGACTGCCCCATTACTCTACCATCCGATCGTACGCCAGCATAGCTCCGCTACGCTCCGTATCGAACACTACGAAGTCTAGCCCCTCGCAGTTGGCAGCGGCGCTCTTATGGTGATCCAATACCACAAGCTTGTTGGCGAGTTCGTTGATCTTCAACAGCTCTTCACGCGGATAGCTAAAATCCACGATCCACACATCACGGTCTTTTACGAGCTCAGGAGCTGGCGGATCATCGCCATACTGAGCATCTAGGAGCTCTCCACCACTCAACCCGGTGTGTAGAATAAGAGCTCCGCAAATCCCGTCGCTACAGCCTTGATGATGAATGATTAATGGCTCTCTTGTATCCATAAGTGTACACCTCCATCTGTACACCTATTTTACAAGATGGTTTGGGCACGCCGGGATTCGAACCCGGAAATCTGCGGACTGAGCGCAGCGCCTTTGCCTGTTAGGCCACGTGCCCGTCTCCTCCTACATAAGAACGGTCAACAAAACTTGAGGACTTCCCTAGCTTCTCCACAAGCACCTCATACATAGCCCGGTAGGGCATCGACCGCAATACACTTATCCTTATTATCCCGTATACGAGTATATTCCTTCTATTAGAGGTTTTCTTCGGCGCGGCAATGGTGGGTTTCGTGAATTGTGTCCTTGGAATACCAGTCACTTCGGACCAGTAGTACTCTACCTCCGAGTAGCTTTTTCCATTGTTGAGATGCACTTTACTCACACAGCAAGATAAGTCTTCCTCAACCACCCCAAGAATATCCCGCACCCAAATTAAGAATAATCGAATCATGTCTGAATCCGAATTGGTAAAGCGTAATTCAGTGCCTCTTTTGCACCCCTCGGCCCAGTACAAAGCGGCCCCCACTAAAGCCAGGGATCTCTTATTTAAAGACAAACCCCTAAACTTGCGCTGAGCAGCCTCGAACCTACGTTGCCGTCGTTTCCTATAAAAGTTGGAATTTCCTATTGCCGCTGGTTTGTTCTCTGCAATCCCCCCTTCATTGGACATCTGATGCTTTAACCTCAACCGTTTCTGCTGTGATTTAGTCAAGGGAACATCCCTGAGCCACAAGGACAACGTGGATTTAGCTACAGGCACTTTTTCCAGTATTTCATTGTAGCTCAAGCCCGAACGCCGCAGCCTCACCGCTTCTGCCTTTGTCTCTTTTGTATGCATTTTATACCTCCAAGTATATCAGTAAGATAACTATACTTGAAGGTTCGATATGCCCTCGCTCGGATTTGAACCGAGAAACCCGGATTCTTAGTCCGGTACCTTTGCCAGTTAGGTCACGAGGACTCCTCTAGCCTAGTTGGGACACGTGGGCAGCCTACTTTCCCTAATTCAATTGTGTGGATGCGTGAAGGTATGTGACAGAAAAGGAGGGACTGTCAAGAACAAAAGCTACCGGAAATAAGGCGAGTCGAGCAACTCATCTTTCCCTTCCTGGCTGAGCTCGTTGTAGCGCTTTTGCGCGGCAAGAGAAACGAGCTCATTGACCAACGCTTCCCTATCGACCACCCGTTGGATCTGAAGGAAATCACTGAGAACTGCTCGCATCTCATCGTCGGAAGCTTGGTTCACTAGATGCGTAGCTGCAACCTCCAGATTCTGAAGCCAGCCTTTTACATCCAGCCTCTCATCGTTGAAGTTGTCCCTGCGGATCATCTCGTCTAGCCAGCTTTCCATAGATGCCACCCGCAGGTAGGTGGCCCCACGAAACTTCACTGCAGGTGGAGGTGGATCTGGGGGTGGCCCTAAAGGGGGTTTGATAGGCCCACTCCACCATTTCTTTTTGTCGCCCATGCTATTTATCTCCTCGGCAGGAAAAACTCGGCGTCAAGATAGACGAGTTCTTCGTCATCCTCATAGTCCTTATCGGCTTCCTCGTAGGCTTCCTCAACCATCAATCCAGGGTCAGCCAGCGTCACAGATTCCCAATCACTACCATCCCAGAATTCCAGTTCGTCCGGGTTGATGGAATCCTCAACGTAGTACGCTACCTCTCGCGCGTCACGGGAACCCACTTCATCCTCATGAAGATCTTCTAGGTTTTCGGTGCGTACACGCAGCACCACAGGATTCCACCCATCTTGCACTGGACGATCGGACTCGTTCTCGGCGATGTTCCCTAGGCGATCCATCCAAAAGGAAATCCCATTGTCGACCGTGAGGAAGATCTTGCGTTGAGAATGTCCTTCGTAACCTCCACCAAAATTAGCTACGGAACCAGGAACCAAGCCGGATACGCTGATATTAGGAAGGCGGTTTAGGTAGGTAACGTGGTAGAGGTATTCATCTGCCTCTGCCCGTACGTACACTTTACCTTTGTAGCGGATGCGCTGCATTTTAGTAGGATCTCCTAGCTAGAAGATAACCTACTTGAGCAGGACTAAGTGGGTGGCTTGAACTTCGGAAGCAACGCGGATGCTTCTTCAAATGTGAGGCCGATCAAATTAATGATTTCCTTCCCAGCTGCTGCACCCAACTTGAATTCTTTGCGCATACCATTGCTCATAGTATGCCCAGTGAAGATAAGTCCGTCACAACGTTCCAGCACCGCTTGGTCCACTCTCATCCCAAGCTCTCTGTCCGACGGGTCTGAGTCGTCCAAAACGCTGCACAAACCAAACCATGGGGCACACACGCTCACGTTTTTACGCAGCAGCCAGGTCCACCATTCTTGGGCGTCTCCCATGTTCTCTGCGTAGGTATGTGCGTCATCTGGAGCAATAGGGTGCGCCAAATAGTAAAGCGGCTTCGGCATGACGAAATCCTTTTGATGGATTGAGTTGTGTCTACGTATTTTACAGTGCCGGAGGGGGAAGGAAAAGAGTAGCTGAAAACTACTCAGTAGGAATGGAAGACGCGCAGGCAGTGGTCATTGCGGAAGTGAGACCATCCAGGCAGCCTGCCTCATCGGCCATGCAGGCATCGGCTGCAGTGGCGTCACAAGTAGCTGTGTTTTCCACGCACTCGTAAGAGAGCTCGGTGCCATCTCCTGTGGTGGCCATCATGAGTCCCTGTGATGCGCAGTCACAGAACACGCAAGTAGCGTCCGCGGTGCACACAGACTCCAGGGCTTGGGACTCCAGGTCGGCTACTGACTCGCACGGAGTTGGATCTTTTGGGTCATCCTTATCGCAGGAAATAGCGAGGATGCAGAAGGCCGCGAGAAAAATTCCTAGGTAACGCATAGCTTTGTACTCCTTTTTGGTTTAATCTACGCTACGGTTAGAAGTAACTTTATGGGCCCGCAGGGATTCGAACCCTGGATCTACCGGTTATGAGCCGGTGGCCTTCAACCACTAGGCTACGGGCCCTCAATAAATCTGATCCCATGGCGCTCCAAGCAACCTTTGCACACCATTAAATCGCCAGTCGGAAACGGCAGCGTTTGGTTGGCTAACCAGCTGGCTATGTCACCACCACTCTTCTCCCGCATCATGTTGAGATTCTCGATCACTGGTTCAGGCACCTCCACAAACTCCGTGTGCTTTTTACAGTTCGGGCAAAGCACGCTCATCTGTACAGGCATCTCACCCTCCAAGAGAAAAGCGGTCCCGGGCTGTCCTGGCTTGCAACCCGGGACCTAACACACTATAGCAACATTAGCCAGGAGTTGCTAGCCCTTGTTCTTCTCGACGACTTCCTGCCACTTAACAGAAATCCTCTCGAAGTAGTGCTGCTTCAAAACCTCCAGCATCGCTGGCGTGATAGCAACCCAGGCGTCCGGCAAGACAGAGTCAATCCCGCAAATGGGACATAAGGCCGTGCGGCCTTTATCTACCCAATCAGTCACCTGATCTGCTGAGTACACTTCCTCGCAAGCAAAGCAGCCAACGTCCTCGCTCTTGTCTACACCACCCTTGTTGATGAAGGATAAATGATGTAGCGCCTCAAGGGTAACTGGAAATTTGAATTGCACTTCGTCGGGCATCTAGCCTCTCCATCCTGCTGGCGGCTCGCAGCCTTTTTGCTCATCCTTCGGAAAGGGATTGGCCACGCGCACCTTGCGGTCCAAATCGATGCCGCGAGCCTTCAAGCCGGCACGATCGTCATAATGCACAACGAAGGTCTCAGCGGGCGAGCTCTTGCGGTCGAAGGTCACTTCTGTGGATGCGCAACGAGCACGTTCTCCAAATTCCGTTCCCAGGTTTTGCACAGGCTGTACCTCCCCAGCTGTTTTTTCCTCTACCTTCGACTGCGATGGGATTGTGCAGCTTGATGTGGTCACATTATTGATGGTGGCGCAGTCACATGTCACGTCGCTAGTCGTAGAAGTGTAGTACACATGACTAGCTGGAGGAGATCCGGTTCCTCTTACATTTACATCATAGCTGCAAGGCACGACAGTTACCCCAGGCCAGGATGTAATCGAGATCGTTGGACCCTCTTCCTCGAAGATGGCACACCCGATCACACCCACGTCGGCGGGAGTGCCCTTCTTGGACGCGTAAGACTTCCCTTTCTTCCCGAAAATGAATTTTGCGACGTCATCATTGTTGAGGCGCCAGCCTGGAATCTTGAGGGTCTCAAAGGGATCTAGCACGTAGCCTGTTCCTTCGATGCTCCCCGGCTTACCATCCATGATGGAGAGACCGTCGACGGTGATCACCGCCAAGACGCGACTGCCTGTGCGGTTGCGGACCAGGATCGTGAACTCTGAGCCTTTGCGACCCTCGATGTACACGTGGCCCTCGTGGACGTATTTGGTGACGGATTTTCCATGCACCAGTACATCAAAATCATAATTCGGCATCTGCTTTCCTCCTGCCAGCTCTCCGCTGGCCTTCTTGGGGTTACACCTGCGCTCCGCAGGTTTTCGATTCAATGCCTATATGTATTTAACAAGATTGCTCTACAGATTCGCGATTTTCTCCTGCGTATCCGAAACAATTTATCCCCGCTGCCTTCAAAGCTTGAACAACAATAGCCTTCGGATCACGAGGCATCACGGAGTCTTCAAGCCAAGCGTACGACGGGATTTCCGAGTAGCCGGCGGCCTCGGCAATCCTCGGGAGAAGCTGTTCCCGAAGAATGTAGTTCGTGATGCGACTGCGTAGCTCGGCAGCATAGTTCAAGAACTGCTCTTGAAATAACCTCTCGTTTGTCACGCAGTAAGGAAGCATTAAGCCAACCGCAGTAAACGTTTCATCTGGAGACATGTCAGGTTTGACACCTGCCAAGTAGGATGTACCAAAATAATCATGCGCGTGCGCCATACGCGGCAAGAAAAGCGGATTCTTTAAAGTAATTGGCTTCCCTGCACGTAAGAGCTCCACTATTTTCGGATCGATGTTTTTTCTCTGCTCCGCCACACGCGGATCGAGCGAAGACGCCCACTTTTGCTGCTCTTCGCTACAGCACAATTCCACCTTCGGTTCGAAGGTATTTAAAGGGCTGATGGTTATGTGGCAGTAATCCAGGTCTTCAACGATGAGATCTTCATAGTTGTACGTCGTGACATCTAAAATAGCGTGCGCCACGAAGCGGCCGAAGACCAGGTATTCAGTCAGGAGTATGTATAGATCAGACCCGATCATTCCAGGGAGAGCCTCCGCGAACCTAGCCGCCTCCCGTTCTCCCTGCGGATGATGAAAGACAAGACGCTTCCCCTCAAACGCCAGCTCCACCCACATGTCAATAAGAGCACCCGCCGCTGAGTTGTGTGTCACTAGGTCCCGGTAGTATTTGTTCACGTCTCTGGTTGTGTAACGCGTCATCGGGTTCCTCAACGGTTGTGCTCTTCTCGTATTTTACAGCGCTCGTAGTGTTTTTGGATAGCTTCCGAGCTGTAGCCCAGTAAAACTCCTTCGAGGATATCTGTGAGGCATTCAGGCATCGTGTTGGTGTACGCATGCTTAAGCAAGTCGACGGCCCACTGATGCTGGGCGTAACCAAACGTTACCACCTTATCCCCATCCATAGTATGGTGCAGGACGAAGGCACGGATGGTCGCATCCTCAAAGCTACAGGACTCAAGCAGAGCTCGCCAGACTTCACGCTCCTCTTCCTCAGAAGCGTCTATGCAACCCAGTAAAGCGATGGGGCGAGCTCCCCGACCTACAATGTAGGCTGCTTCAGAAAGCAGCTTGCGATCCAATAGATGGGTAAGTATTCGTTTGTCTACAGGAAGAAGGTGCGCCTGCAGTTTCTTAGGTAAAAAATCGCGCAGTATTTCCTCTTCCTCTTCGTTCGCTGGCACGAAACGAAAAGAGGCAACCTTCACCTCAGAGCCATCTGCGCGCTTACCCATCATTGTAGACGTGTCGAAAGACACTATACACGGCAGCGGGGTTCCTGCAATGTCCAGCAGGTCAAGGCGGCTGGTTGCGAGCTCCTTGGCCTTTCTATTCGACTGGATTGAGAATTTCATATTTGCCCCTACCAGGGATCGAACCTGGATTTACGCCTTAGGAGGGCGCCGCTCTTTCCGTTGAACTATAGGGGCGCCACAGCATTTACAGCACTGTGATTTCTCTTGCTCTATTTTCTTAGCATACCGCGTGCACGTGCTGCAAGGCCAATCGTGCGCCCTTCGGGTTGGCTTTACTTCTTCTGGATAGCAGCGGTCTATCGGCATACAACCACAGACACTGATTTTCGCTTTCTCTGTGCGAAAGTAGTGCCGACGTCCGTTGGTGGCTAGCAGCCAGCGACCCTTCATGGCATCAACTATTGATGATCCTGCGCCCGAGCTCTTCTCCATGCCGAGCGAGGACCGCGTCTTTCCAGGCTTGTGTCTTATACTTATAGCGGATTATTTTCTTGCCCTTCGTGCCTTTTCCCACGACGCCTTCAAAACCCGCGTCTTCTATCTCCCCGTCTTGCAGTTGCTGGAGAAACCCAGGAGACCACGTAAAGTAGCCCAGATAGTTCGGTCCATACCTGCCAAAGAGCTTCAAGAACTCAGTGGGCAGCAGAAAACCTTTCTTGTAGGTATTGACGTCGATTACAGTAAGATGCTTTGGATCACCTTCCACATGCCAGCCACCCAGGGTCTCAGCTCCCCAGAACTCGCAGAAGACGATGACACTCTGCCATTTTTTGTCGGTGGCAATGCGCCCGATGGGATCTGCTAGCGTTCCCATAAAAAGAGGAATGGCTTCCCCGAATAGCTCAGTGCTGGCATCGATGAGCCGCTTGCGCGTACCAAAACGATGCCAACCCCGCTTCTTGCTCCACTCGAAACGGAGGTTGGACCCATCCAGCTTGGCAAAGGTATGCAGGCGTTCACCGACACCTTTACGTCCTGGATAAGGAATGCTTGGGTACGTCTTCATGTGGATTCTTTTTTGACGCCTTTTCCGCGACATCCGTGGCAAGTCATGTACGCCAGGTGACGCTTAGGCTTGCTCACGATTATTTGACCGCGTCCGTCGCAGACAGCGCATTGATCAGCAAGAGGAGCAGCGTTGGCGTAGGCCGTCTTTTCCGACTCCAACGCGGGGAAGATGCACACGCCGTCGCCTAGAAACTTGGGTATTTTTCTGATGGTGCCCATAACAATCAGCTGATGTAATTACAGTTCCAGTTGGTGTAAGCTGCCACGTCGTCCCAGCTCTTAGCACAGGATCCGCATAAGAATCGTCCGTGTCCTCGACCATTGTAGTACGGGCCAGTCACGAAGTACCAACCCCACTCACGACGGAACTCCTGCTTGCATTTGTCACACCGGCGCCAGAAAAATAGCGGGAACGTGCGACTGATGCTGGTCCCCACATAGGGGTCCACGATCGATTCGTTACTTGATCGTCTAGCCATGGTTACTCCTCCACGACGAATTTTTCCGCATCCTCAAAGTCAACGGCGCTGCTCACGTCTGCATCTGGCGGGATGGTACGCAGGCCCTTAATCGGACGCGACAAAAACATAAACCCTTTCGCGGCAGGAACTATTACCATCCAGGCGTCTTTTCCTGTATCATCGTCTTCCACCAGGATCTGAAAAGAATCTGCCTCGGCTTCGGCTTCTTCGGCCATGTCCAAAACGTGTGCCTCGTACACAGCGGAAAGCGGTGCTTCTTTGTCTGTCACCCATCGCCTCCAAACATCCACACCCCAAATTGGTTCGGGTTCCACAAACCTATCTCCGTAAGGATAGGCTGTATGGTTTGCTCGACGTCCTCGATCAAGCTGCCGTAGATAAGCGTTGGAACCTGAAATTCCGACCCAGCGCTAGGAAGGAATGTACGTAAGTAGCAAGTCACGTAGGACCAACCATCACCATGGGGATCGCGCACTACAGCACAATTACCGAGAGCTGGGCAACGGTCTATCTCGTCTGTTGTTTCGAGATCAACACCAGCGGCCACCAAAGCTTTATCGCTCACTTGGGAGCCGACTAACACCTTCATGTAAACAGCCATCACTATTTTTCCTGTACGTAAAGACTGATATGGTCGGGGTGCACCTGCCCCTGGAGTGCCCAAACATGGCTGTTCACTTTCTTCGCCCACGCGTGGGATTGGTCCAAGCGGATCACAGCGCCCACTTTATGCAAAGGCCAGCGCTTTGGAGGGGTCTTATGGCACATAACTCCGGTACCCAAACCGTGCTTTTGTACTTGGATCGCCTCGCTTTCATCGAGGACTACAAAAAGCATGGAAGGTTGTGGTTGATTGTTAGCCATGATCTATTACTCCTTACCACAAAAAGAAAAATGTGCACGGCGTGCTATTACGCCAAAGAGGGATCAGGCCTTACCGTCTCCGGGGTGCCTTCACACTTAACCGAGAATACTCCTGCCTCGGCGGTCTAGGGGGAGCTACCCCCGAACCTCTTCGTGCGAGTAGCGAGCTCGCACTTTCGGCTCGACCGGACGATAGCGTTTGGGCTACTTGTAATTCACCGCAGTAACCGTATTCAAGTCCGCTATCCAGAATCCTGGCAGCAGGTCTTCGCCTCACTCTTAAGATGGCTGCCTTTAAGCCAACTACCGTGCACAAAAATTATTTGCAACGCGAGCAATGCTGGTACTCACGCTTCGTTTGAAAATCGTAAATGCCTCCGTGCCAATCTGAGTGGTGCTCACCACATTGGCAAAAGCACAGCCTGTCCCAGAACCAGTGGTTGTTGCCGCCTGGGCACTTCTTGAAAAGGAAAGGAGTATACTGGATCAAAAACCGTTTCCACTTTGGGAGGTAGCTACTGGCCATGGATTCTCCTAGACGTCGGACATTTTCCTTTGATGCTTGTGATCCATTCGGTGTTCCACCACCCAGCTTTCGGGGCGCCGGTCGAACACGTGCGTTACTTCCCAGATCTCCTCAGGGTTTGGACGCTTCTCACCGATGTAGATCTTCTTACCCACCTGCGCGAACTTCTCGGGAATCCACGCGGTGTCTACTTTTACAGGTGAGCCGGTAATGGTCTGGAATCGACATTGACGGTAGAATGGATCTTTTTTGCTCATGGCTAAGACTCGGTCAAAAAGATCTTCTTGAACACACGCACAGCGATAGGTCTTTCACTAGGAGGACCGAAGGAGAAAACCCCACCAGTGACGTTCCCTTCCTCATCGCACTTGACTCGTCTCAAAGCGACCAGACCGTCTCCCAAAAACTTGTTGAACTCCTTGACGAGCTCTTTTTCGGTGAGCATGTCCGTGCCGCTTAGGTACTTTTCGCGCATGCGCTCCACGAAAGCCTTCTCTTCAGTCTCGCTGCACCGGAACATAACACTCTTCACCCTACTTCCACAAAGATACTATCGTCTGCCCCTAGCTTGCTTAACAAGGCAAAATACCGTGCCCTATATTTCTGCGGACACAAAATCGATAATGTAATAGTGCCGTAAAGAAGCTTGCGCGTCCTTTTATTTTTCTTTGATTTAGGAGCCTTATTTAACTGAGGAGCGTAAAAATACACTCTTGGGATGCCCAACGCTTTAGACCACCAAGACTCGATTTCATCATACGTCAAACCATTGTTCAAATACACATGCACAGCGCAGCGCAAGTCAGATGGAGGAACGTTCAGTATCTCTACGA
>Ga0180438_10000537_pt1 | contig 73021 bp, 44 predicted proteins | sample SS_ome_12_FD_132455 | JGI IMG/M metagenome (GOLD analysis project Ga0180438, IMG submission 132455) | Hypersaline lake sediment archaeal communities from the Salton Sea, California, USA - SS_3_D_2 metaG | ecosystem: Environmental > Aquatic > Non-marine Saline and Alkaline > Hypersaline >...
CTCCCAATTGTGTGGCAGGAAGCTTTTTATAACGTACCAATCGTCTTGTAAGTATAATTTATTCATGAAAATATTATACATTAAAATTACCTATAAGTCAATATTCTTAATGCAGCGCTTATGGGGTCCAGGGGGCGGTTTTTACAAAAAGAGCCCCCTGGCCGCCGGAGGTAAAACCTCTCTGCTGTTAATTCAGGTCGATTTAAATAACCCCTGCCTGTTCCAACCCCGGCTGTGCATAATTCGCCCGGAATTCCAATGGGCTGAATATTCAAATTTGCGTCCAATATATAGGCATATGTATTGATTATCGGCTTACCTATCGGAACCACAGGTCGATCATAAATTTCCTCACCAGCCTCCCAGACGGTTGCACAAATGGTTGTTTCAGTGGGGCCATATGCATTTATATATTTGACCCTTCCTATCCACTTATCAACAAAACCCGACGAAGGGGCAGAACCGGCTGTTATTAACCTTTGCAGAGACTGGAGTTGACCCGGATTCAATTGGCTGGCATAAAAAGGTGGAAGTGTTGCCGTGGTAACCTGGTTCCTCTGCATATATTCCTCGAAGCGTTCATAATCCCCGATTACGTCTCTGCCCGGTATATACAATGCAGCTCCATTCAATAAAGCCATATATATTTCCCATACAGAGGCATCGTACGAACTGCTGGCAAATTGGACCACGTGGTCGGTTTCATTGACCTTAAAACTCTTTCTGTGAAATGCACTTAAGTTTGCAATCCCAATATGCTCTATCATTACTCCCTTGGGTTTTCCAGTGGAACCGGAGGTGTAAATGATATAGGCAAGACTATCGGAATGCTTAACGATGAATTGGTCTGATGAATGATGAATCCCTTTTATTTCTTTATAGTCATCAAGGTAAATGATTTCCTTTTTAAAATCTATAGTTTCAATAAATGAACGCGTGGTTAGCAATAGCTTTGCATTACTGTCTGCCAATATGTATTGAATTCGCTCCTCGGGGTATTGGGGATCAATGGACAAATAGGCACCGCCTGCCTTTAATATACCCAACATCCCAATAATCATCTCTACCGAGCGTTCCATCATGATTCCTACAATGGTATCGGATTGAATACCTTTTTGAAACAATTGAAAAGCCAATCGATTGGATCGTTCATTCAACTCCCTGTAGGTTAATTGGATAGGTTCCCTGGTTTTCTCTCCTTTGCCAACGACAGCCATACGATCCGGGACTTTTTTTACCTGTTCTTTAAATAATTCATGAATTCCCTTATCTGCTGGATAATCTGAGACTGTGTCATTAAACGTATATAAAAGTTGCTCCTTTTCTTGTTCTGAGATAATTTCGATATCGGATATCTTTTGGTTGATCGTTACTCCTACTCCTGATATTATCTTCCTGAAATAGCAAATAAATCTCTCGATCGCTGCTGACTGAAAGAGTTTTGTGCAATATTCAAAACTAAAATGGAGAGACTCTCCCCAATCGATTGCCGTTAAGGTGAGATCAAATTTAGATACGCTCCTTTCGAGGCTGTATTCCTCATTTTTTTTGCCCTCCAGGTAGTCAGCGGTATACCCTGAAACTGACATGTCAGAAAAATCAAACGCTGCATCAAATATAGGATTTCGGCTGGTATCTCTTTCTGCACACAATTTATCAACCAGGTCCTCAAATTGATACTCCTGGTTCTCGAAGGCTTCCAGGGTTCTGATTTTTACCTCATTTAAAAATTCCCCAAAGGTTTTCTCCCCTGAGGGAAAATTGCGCATTGCAAGCATATTTACAAACATGCCAATGATTCGCTGTAGGTCCGCATGTCTCCTGGCTGCGATTGCTGTTCCGATGATAATATCTTCCTGGCCGCTCAACTTACACAGCAAAATATTATATATTGCTAGTATGACCATGAATAACGTCGAATCTCTCTCTTTTGCCAACCGTTTTAATCTTCCTGTTTCTTCTTCACCCAATATGAAATCAACGCGATTCCCTTCAAAACTCTTTATGACAGGTCTTGTATAAGCACCCGGGAGATTGAGCATCGGCAATTCCTCTGATAACTCATCCAACCAATAGGCTTCCTGTTTTTTTATTTTTCCCTGCTGTTCCAGGCGGTTCTGCCATTCCGCATAATCCTTATATTGTAACCTTAATCCTGGAAGTTCTTTGCTTTCATATAGGGCCTGGAATTCCTCTCTTAATACCTCAAGAGATACAGCATCTGAAATGATATGGTGCATATCCTTCATCAACCGAAATGTCCCATCTCCCGTGCGTATTAACCCTATCCACAGCAGCGGCGCCTGTGAGAGGTCAAAGGGACGCACAAAATGATGAATTTCATTTTCCCTTCGTGTGTCTTCGCGTGTCTTCGCGGTTAAATCATAATAGTCGATTTCAAACTCCACATTATCATGTATGCGTTGGAACGGTTCATCCCCAATCATATGAAATGATGTTCGCAGGCTTTCATGACGATTGATCAATTTCCTGAAGATCACTTCCAATTTAACAATGTCGGGTGGACCTGGAAGAAGAATAACGGCGGGCATGTTGTAAGCGATGTTCTCCTGGTCCATCTGCTGGATGAGATATAACCGTTTCTGTGCCGACGATAACTCATAGTACTCCTTCGTTTCCAGAGGCTCTATAGATACGAACGTATCTCTAGATGCCTTTTTTATATAATCGATTAACTGACTTATGGTGGGCAATTCGAATATTTTCACCAATTTGATGTCCACATGAAACGTTTCATGAATCCGGGCCGCCAATACAGTTGCCATTAATGAATGACCACCCAGCTCGAAAAAATTACTATATATCCCTATCTTATCTTTTTCTATTTTAAGTACTTCCGACCATATTTCAGAAAATCTCTCTTCATCTTCATTCCGGGGAGCCACATATGCATCTTGCTCTTCTACAACAGGATCCGGCAATCCCTTCTTATATATTTTTCCATTCATGGTTAAGGGGATTTTTTCCATATGGATAAAATAAAGGGGTACCATATAATAAGGCAAATTCCTGGATAAATATTCTTTCAACTCAGAGGTTTCAGGTTTGCTCTGGTCTTCTGAAACAATATAAGCACACAGAGACGGCTCTTCACTTATTATTTTTTTTGACAGTACCACGGCTTCCTTGACCGCCTCATGATTCAATAATTGCCTTTCTATCTCTTCCAATTCTATCCGAAATCCTCTTACTTTTATTTGATCGTCTTTTCTTCCTAAAAACTCGATATTTCCATCGGTTCTCCTTCTTGCCAGATCCCCGGTGCGATACATTCGTTCTCCTTGGATAAAAGGATTTGGATAAAATTTTTCTGCATTCAGTTCCGGTCGGTTTAAATAACCCCTGGATACACCAATACCTGAGATGCACAATTCGCCCTGGATATTTTGGGGCATATGGTTAAGGGAGAGATCCAGGATATATGCCTGGATATTTGAGATAGGGGTCCCAATCACTGCAGTACTGCCTTCCTCCATTCCCAATTTAACCGCTGCTGTCACGGTGGTTTCTGTGGGACCATATTCATTAATAAGAAGGATATGGGGATTTTTCTCCTTGCTCATCCGGATTAGATCATCGTCTGCCTTTTCGCCAGCCAAAACAACAAACCTCAGGCTTTGATTATCGCTTTCCCGTGAAACTTCAAGAAGAGCTCGAAACATTGCAGGAACCAGGCTGGTATTGGTAATGCCCTTGGTATTAATCATATCACGGATATAATTAAAATCCATTTTCCTGGAATCGGGTACCATATAAAGGATGCCCCCGGAAAGCAAACTGGAAAAAAAGTTGGAACCGAAACCGTCAAAACTGTAGGAGAGTAATTGAAGCGTTCGATCCTTGTCAGTATATCGATATGTATCGAGTCGACAGCACGTATAATTTACCACTCCCCTGTGTTCCACCAGTACACCTTTGGGACTACCTGTGGTACCGGAAGTATAAATAACATAAGCCAGTTGAATCGATCTATCCCGGGTTGTTAGACCGGGAGTACCGGTTGAATCAGCGGTATCATCATCGATGATTAAGATATTTTCCAATGAGTCGTCCTTTAGCAACTCCCTATTTTCTTCCAGTAATTCTTCATGAGTCATACAAATTCTGGCAGCACTATCTCTAAGCATAAACCTCTTTCTCCCCAGCGGGTACTCAGGATCGATGGGTAAATAAACACCTCCTGATTTCAGGATTCCCAATATTCCTATCACCATCTCTATCGAGGAATTTGTTATGATTCCTACAATGGTACCCGGTTCCACCCCTTTTTGAATCAGCACATGAGCCAGATTATCCGATTTTTTATTCAACTCATGGTAAGTTAATTGAACCGCTTCTCGGGTTTTGTCCTCTCTGCTTACGGTTAATGGATATTGCGTACACTGCCAGTTGCCTACGACGGCTATTTTAGCCGGTGTTCGTTCTGCCTGCTCTTCAAATAATTGATCGACTGTTTTATGGCTGGGATATTCTTTTTTTGTGCTATTTAACAAAAAAACGATGGTATCCCTTTCTACCTCGGTCATTAATTCAATCTCGCCAATTTCCTTTTTGGTATCGCGGACCACCTGGCTTAAAATACGGGAATAATAGAGGAACACTTGCTCGATGGTCTCTTTTCTGAACAAATTGGTGTTATACTGGATATCCAATTCCAATTGTTCATCCGTTTTTCTAAAGGAAAAGAACAGATCAGCCGGGAGGTCACCAACCCATTCCTTTTTATGAATATTTTCCAATAGTATGATGATTCGGTATAATGAGAACACACTGGGGACATCCAAAAAGGCAATGAGATTTTTAAGGGGCAAATGCTCCTTTTTATATGCACCCACTACTGTTTCTTTGATATTCATCAGGAGTTCTTTGAATTCCATATCGGGCGTCACCACATCCCTCAATACCACATATTGATTAAACTCTCGATTGCTCGCGTTATAAATGGGGGATGCTGCAATAATATCTGGTTGCTCCGTATATTTAAATAATAAGACTTTTAAAACGCTCAGCAATAATATATAAAGAGAGAGATCATTGTTTTTACTGATCCTTACTAATTCATCCTTTAAATGCCCTTCCAGTACGAATTCAATGGTTCCAGCTTCATAGGTTTGGCTCCCAGACAAATCGCCGAGTATCCTAATCTCATTTAATTCACCCGATAATTTGTCCAACCAATACGCTTCGGCATCCTTAAAACTGTCTACTGTTATAGATTGTGTTTCTCTCATGTGACTTCCTTTTTTCTGTTTAATCCAAATCAAAAATCTCTCGATCGACATACTGACATCTAAAATTGGAATTCCATATAAATTGATATTTATTCTTTTTCATCATTCGTAGCATTTCTTTGTAACGTTTAACCGGTACATTAAAGGTGTCATCGATAAACTTTATACCTTTCAGTGATTTGATTCGAGCCAATTGATTCAATTCTTTTTCCAGGTCTTGCGCATCTATTGTTTGAAATTTTCCAGCATGTTCCGGGAAACCGCAAAACGCACATGAAAAAGGACAGGATATCGATGTTCGAATATCCACGTACTCATCGATATCATGCGCAAACAAATCCCAGTTGACCAGGTTCTCCGACAATTTATTATTCTCTCTCACAATGGGCGTGCTGATATATGTATCCCCGCATTTATAATAGATATTGTTTATCTGGTCAAAAGAGCGATTATTATTAAGAGCTTGAATTATTTCAACCAAAGCAGCTTCCCCCTGGGAGCTGTTCACATAAAAATCTGCGCCCAGGGTATTCTTAAACAAATACGCGATCAGCATGGGGTCCTCAAGACTGCGAATTTTCGTGGCGATAAAGGGCCCCCCAACGATCATTTGAGCAGTGCTGTTGTACTTTCTTATAAAATCTATAATCTCCAGGATGGGAAATACAGAAACATAATCAAATGTCAATCCCCATCGATTTAAATAACTTCCCAGGTAAGCAATGGTGGCGCTGAACGAATCGAACATACTCAGCGGTTTCACTGGAGATTCCGAAAGCGTATCACCATAGGAGAAGCGGTTAAAAATTTCCGATAGATGATACGGCTTATTTTTAAAATGGATAAAATTTAAATTTAAATCGCGATAGGCACCGGAATTGATTCCCATTTTCCTGATGCTCTCCTCGTACTCTCTAAAATCCATGTTGTTATGGCCGACCAGCAGACAATCAATTTCTTTCTTCATTCTCGTATGTCCTGTTATTTGTTATTTAAGTTGTTAAAAAATGTTATCAAGCAGAATTTTTACCTCTTATGACGTCATTAGATATCAAATCCCGCCGCCAACGATTCCTCTGTATCCTGGATTCTTGAATGGACTTTAATTCTTTCATCTTCCGATATCAAATCTATCTCTTTTATTTTTTTCCGGGGATTTTTAATAACATCAGATATGATGGCTTTGAAACCACTTATAAACCTCTCTATTGTTTTTTGTTTAAATAGTTTTTTGCAATATTCTAAGTTAAAGATTATTTTCCTCCTGGTTTCCCATCCCATAAGGTTTAGGTCTATATGTGAACGGGTGATTTCGGATGCAAACAATGGTTCGGGTATATCCAGGGGGATTTGCTGCATGTTCTGAAAAGTGAAATCCACATCATATATTGGATGACGACTTAAATCTCTTTTACCCGCTACTTTTGCCACAAGCTCCTCAAACCGGTAGTCCTGGTTCTCAAATGCTTCTATCGTGGATTCCTTTACTTCCCGCAGGAACTCTATAAATGCTTTTTCTCCCAAGGGATAGTTTCTCATTGGCATTATATTTACAAAAGAACCGATTATTTGATCTAAATCCGCATGCTTTCTGCCTGCAATTGCCGACCCCACAACGATATCTTCTTGATTGCATATCTTTGATAAGAAAACATTGAATATGGCCAGCAATACGATGTATAAAGTGGCTTCTTCTTTAGATGCCATTTCTTTTAATGCTTCGGAATCTTCCAGATTCAATTCAAACCTGATACTATCCCCTTGTGCGCTCTGGATTTCAGGCCTTGGATAATCGATAGGTAAATTTAATACCGGTGACTTTTTTTCAAACTGTTTTAGCCAATATTCCTCCTGTTTTTTTATTTCCTCGGATTCGAATAACTGATTTTGCCATGCAGAGAAATCTTTATACTGTATTCTTAACGAAGGCAGTGCCTCATCATTGTAGATCCCCATAAACTCTCTTACAAGAACATTCATCGAAACCCCATCAGAAATGATATGATACATGTCTACCATCAGGATGTATTTTTGCTTTTCTTCCTTTATCAAACCCACCCGAAGCAGAGGCGCCCGAGACAGATCAAACGGTCGAATGAAATCCTGTATAATCTTTTCTTTACTACTACCCTCTCCTGCCTCATAATATTCAATTACAAATTCCACCTCCTGGTGAATCTTTTGGACTGGCTCATCTCCAATCTTCTGAAATGAGGTTCTCAAGCTTTCATGTCTATGGATTATTTCCCTGAAAGTATCCTCCAACCTTCCCTCTTCAAGAGTAAAATCCAGACCAACTGCTGTCGGTAGATTATAGGCAGTGCTCTCAAGGTCCAGTTGATGCAAAAGATACAATCTCTTTTGTGCTGAAGATAAAGGGTAATATTCCTTTTTTTCTGAAGGTTCTATGGAAATATATTTGTCTTTCTCTTCTGCTTCAATATAAAGGGATAATTCCCTGACAGTGGGTTTTATAAATATCACTGCCAGGGGGACTTTGACATTGAATGTTTTATGGATCTTAGAGATCAGGCTGGCTGCCTTTAATGAGTGTCCCCCCAATTGGAAAAAATTATCAACGATCCCTATTAATCGATTCCCTGCTGGAGTTCCCTGCGATCCCAATACCTGGGCCCATATCTCTACCAATTTTTTTTCGATGCTGTTCCGTGGTGCAGTATATTCGGCTTCTCTTTTTACCTTTGGTGCAGGTAAGGCTTTCCGATCAACTTTACCGTTGGTGGTCAGGGGTATCTTTTCCATCTCCACAAAATAGGAGGGGATCATATAATCCGGCAATCGCCGGGATAGGTATTCCCTCAATTCCACCATACCAAAGGGAGGTTTTTGGTTGGTTACAAGGTATGCACAAAGGTAATTATCGCCGTTTTGATCGCTCCCAACTGCCACCACAACTTCTTTGATACCATCGTGATTTAACAACTGACTCTCTATCTCCCCTAACTCAATCCTGAATCCCCTTATCTTGACTTGATGATCGATCCGCCCAAGGTATTCCATCTCACCATTCGCTGTAAATCTCCCCAAATCTCCGGATCGATAAAGCTTTTTCCCAGGTATATAAGTACTATCTACAAATTTCTCTTTCGTTAACTCAGGCCGATTTAAATACCCCCTCCCTACCCCTTCACCGCCAACACATAATTCCCCTCTCACTCCTAATGGAACCAACTTTAAATACCTGTCCATAACATACGCGGATAAGGTGGGAATAGGGATGCCGATATTACTGATATTCGATTCAATATCCTTATCCTCTATCTCCTTAAAGGTCACATGCACGGTGGTTTCAGTTATACCATACATATTAATGAGCCTGGTGTTTGGATACTTCTCTTTCCATTCTTTTAATTTAACCAGTGTCAGGGCTTCTCCCCCAAAAATAATATACCTTAGATTTAATTTTCTTTCATTGGCATTGGCATTTAATGCCTTATCGGAAAGGTGGTAAAAGGCTGACGGGGTTTGATTCAACACCGTTACTTTTTCATCTTGCAATACGGCTAAATATCTGTCTGGGTCCCTGGATACCATTTTATGGATAATCACCAATTTGCCGCCGTATAATAATGCGCCATACATTTCCCACACGGAAAAATCAAAGCAAATGGAATGAAACAGGGTCCAGATATCATTTGCGTTAAAATCGAATTGAAATTTGTCATTGGATATCAAACGGACGACATTTTTGTGCTCGATTGACATCCCTTTTGGCTGTCCGGTGGACCCAGAGGTGTAGATAACATAAGCAAGATCTCCAGGATTCAGGTTGTGAGGAACTTTCGAGGACTCAGATTTCGGCTGAGAAGAAATATCCCTATTCCCCTCCTCAACCTTAACCTCAACCTTCTCCCTATCCTGAGTATCCATGTATATCATTTCCTTTTCAAAAATGGTCTTTTTAGATAATGCCCGGGTTGTCACCAATAAAGGGGTTTGACTCTCTGCTAACATAAAATCGATTCGTTCCTCTGGATAGGTGGGATCCAATGGTAAATAGGCGCCTCCTGATTTTATAATGCCTATTACTCCGATAATCAGCTCAATAGAGCGATCTGCCATGATAGCCACAATGGTATTGGGTTTTACTCCCTTTTCCCTTAGTACCCATGCCAGTTGATTGGACATGTGGTTCAATTCACCGTAGGATAATTGCACCGCTTCGCTGGTTTTATTTTCAATGCCTACTGCATACTGACGACTGCCTACTAAGGCTATTCTCTCCGGTATCTTTTCCACCTGTTCTTCAAATAAACCATGGATTACCTTATCTCTCGGGTATTCGGCTCTTGTATCATTGAACTCAACCAATACCTGCCTCTTTTCTCTTTCAGATATGATTTCAATTTCCCTTATCTTTATATCATTGTTAATTAGAATAACAGATATTATTTTCTTAAAATATCGAATAAACCGCTGAATGGTCTCCTCTTTAAATAACCGGGTCCTGTATTCCAGTTTGAAGAGCAATGTCTCTTTTTCTTCACAAAACAAGGTTATATCAAACTTTGAGCTTCGATTTTCCCCTACATCCCGGGTGACCGTTAAACCAGGAATCTCGATTTCCGGCATTTCCATGTTCTGCAATACGAACATGACATCAAACAACGGATTACTACCGGTGTTCCTGACCGATACCACTTTCTCCACCAGTTCTTCGTATTGATAATCCTGGTTTTCAAATGCGTCTACGGCGCTCTCTTTCACTTCCCTTAAAAATTGAGAGAATCGCTTATCACCGGCTGGTTTGTTTCTTAAGCAAACGATGTTGAGAAACATCCCTAAAACATTATCCAGGTCAACGTGGACTCGTCCGGCCATGGGACTGCCAATAGCGATATTTTCCTGGCCGCTGAGTTTTGAAAACAGTATATTACAGACAGCCAGCAGTAGCATATAAAGGCTGACATCTTGATTCACTGATAAACTATATAATGCTTCTGTTACATCAACCCCTATATTAAAGACAATAGATTCCCCCTCATAGGTGGGAACAGCGGGCCTCATATAATCAATGGGCAGGTTTAATGCATCTTCTTCCAATTCCCATTGACCGGTAATCACCTGTGACATCCCGTCACTTTTCTCCTTTTTCTTACCCTCCCACAGGGCATAATCCCTGTACCGAACCTTCAAAGAGGGCAGCGGCTTTTCCTTGTAAATGGAAAGAAAATCCCTGATAAAGAGTCCAATTGAAGTTCCGTCAGAGATGATATGATGTATGTCAAACATAATGAGGTGGCTGGCCAGTGCAATTTTTACCAGCCCCACGCGCCATAGGGGCGGCTCACTTAAATCAAAAGGACGGACAAAATCCCTGAAAATGGCCTCTTTTCCCTCCCTATTTACTTGCTCCAAATCATAATACTCAATGCCAAACTCGACTTCTCGGTGAATCCTCTGAACCGGCTCCCCTTCCACCAGGTGAAAAGAGGTACGCAATATTTCATGCCGGTTAAGCAATTGGCCAAATGTTGCTTCAAACCTTCCCCTGGATAATTTCCCCTCCAGCAGTACGGTTTCATACATATTGTAACTGATGTTTCTCGGGTTTAATTGCTGAAAAACATAAAAGCGTTTCTGAGTTGGGACCAGTGGGTAATACTCCTTTTCTTCAACCAATGGGATGGGTTGATGCATCCGTTCCTCTGCTTCTCTTATATATTGAGAAATTCCCCTGATGAAGGGGATTTTAAACAACACCGAAAAGGGAATCTCAATATTAAACACTTTATGAATTCGACCAATCAACCCAGCGATTTTTAATGAATGACCACCCAGTTCAAAAAAATTATCATCGATGCCGATTCGATCACTGTCAATTGCCAGAACTTCAGACCATATCCCCACCAGCAATTCCTCTCTTGTATTTCGCGGTGCCATGTATTCTTTTGTCGAAGTAATCTCCGGCGCAGGCAGTGATTTTCGATCCACTTTCCCGGTAGCGGTCAAAGGCATCTCCACTAATGTGTAAAAATAAGCCGGTATCATATAATCGGGCAATTTTTCCAGCAAGAAGTCTCTTAATCGATGGGATTCAAATGAACCGGGTGAGTGAGGAACGATATAGGCACAGAGAAAATGATCCCCACTTTTATCAGGCGTTGCCATTACTACTGCTTCTTTTACTTCATCATGGTTCAATAATTGATTCTCGATCTCCCCCAATTCAATACGAAAACCCCTGATTTTTACCTGCTGATCAATCCTGCCTAAGAATTCGATATTGCCGTCAGGCAGCCACCGCGCCAGATCGCCAGTGCGATAAAGAGAAGTAGAGGGGTAGAGAGGTAGAGAGGTAAATGAATATTTTCCTGCCCTCTTTTTCAATCCATTTTTATCATGGTCATCCTGAAAATCCTGAAAATCCTGGTCAAATTTTTCACCTGTTAATTCCGGGTTGTTCAAATAACCCCTGGCAATACCAACACCCATGATGCACAATTCACCGGGAATGCCAACTCCCTGAAGATGATTATCTTTATCCAGGATATAGAGCTTTACATTTTGCAACGGTTTTCCGATGGGAATGACACCGGTGCCCTTCCACTGGGACAGCGAATACCCAGTGGCGTAAACTGCGGCCTCTGTGGGACCGTATAAATTCTCCATGGGAATATGAGGTTTTAAAGCTTTGAATTTATGGACCAATTCCGGCAGCAGTGCTTCACCTGCCAGGAATATATATTTCAGGCTGGATATTTTTCCGATGTTCTCCTGGTTGAACCAATCCACGAAACCATTAAACTGGGAAGGAACAAAATTGATATGGGTGATACCTGAGCGGTTTATGGCATCCACTATCTTTTGCGGATCTTTTTCATCATTTTTTCCCAGTATGACCAGTTTACCTCCACCCATGAACCATCCAAAGAGTTCGGTGACAGACACATCAAAAAGATATGAGGTTTTTAACAAATAAACATCAGATTCTGTAAAAGGATACCATTCATTCAACTGGCATAACAGGTTAACCACAGAACCATGCTCAATGGTGACTCCTTTGGGCTGCCCGGTGGATCCAGAGGTGTAGATGATATAAGCCAGATTTTGCGCATCTATCGTGTAGGGACGCGATTTATCGCGTCCGGATTGCTTCCTGTCGGTAGAAATATGTTTCAAATCCTGTGCAGTTTCACGGACGCGATAAATCGCATCCCTACATGAATCGATATGAACACCCACCGACACGCCTCCCAGCATAGGGCCCGCTGTAATCAATACATTTGCCGCACTGTCTGCCAGCATGTAACGGATACGCTCTTCTGGATAATCGGGATCGATGGATAGATAAGCGCCGCCTGCTTTTAATATGCCTAATATGCCGATCACCATTTCCACGGAACGCTCGATCATAATGGCCACAATACCATCCGGTTTGATACCTTTTTCTCTTAACAGGTGTGCCAGTTGGTTGGCTCTCTCATTCAATTCCCGGTAGGTCATGGACATGGTAAAAATCCCGGCCCTTGTCTCCATGCTCCATGCTCCATGCTCCATGCTAATGACGGCGATTCTATCGCCCGCCCTCTCGGCCTGTTCCTCAAATAATTGATGGATTGTCTTATTATGGGGATAATCGGCCTCTGTTTTGTTAAAATTTACCAATATCTCTCTCTTCTCCTCAGGAGAGATTATCTCTATATTTGTAATGGCCTGCCCAGGATTCTCTATAATATTTTTTATGACTGAAATATAATGAAAAGCCAATCGTTCGATGGCATTTTTTTCAAATAAATCGGCGTGATAATAAACATTAAACACCATCTCATCAGCAGCAGCCAATGTTATGCCAACGGTTAAATCATAGTGCGTCCGTTCAAAGATTGAATAGGAATCAAAGGATAATGGAGCAGCCTCTTGCTTCAACTGAAGGTCCAGGGGATAATTTTCAATAACCAGAACCGTATCAAAGAGTTCTTCATGACTGCCAATGTCACTATACTCTTTTATATTTACCAGTGGGGAGCTCTCATAATCTTCTCGTACCTGTAATGTTTGGTTTATCCTGCTTAAAAAATCGAGGATCTTTTCATTGGAATGGTTCTCTACCCGGATTCTCAGCGGTAGGGTATTGATAAATAAACCCACCATATCTTCAATTCCCTTTATTTGTGCCCTTCTCCCAGACACGGTGGTGCCAAAAATCACATCTCCACTGTTATTATACTTTTGTAATAAAATCCCCCAACCACTGTACAGTAATGCCGCTGCTGTTATTTTGTTTTTCTTAACATAACACTCCAGGCTATCCCTGGTATCTTTATCAATTCTGATCTGATAACTCTCTGAACCGCTGCTCTCATTCTCTTTACCTGTTCTTCTCTTTATTGAAAATTCCAACGGCGTATCAAAACCCTTCAGGTAATCTTTCCAGAACGTTTCTTCTTTATTTTTTCTATCCTGCTCTCGGTTCCATCGGATAAATTCTTTAAATTTCGTCTTCAAAGGTTTTCCCAGATTTTTTTTATTAAACACATTCGTATATGTGGTAACAAACTCTCTTAAAATAATCCCGGTACTCCACCCATCATATAAAATATGATGATTGCTGATAATCATCTCATATCTTTCTTTTTCAACCTTACATAGAGTCACACGAAAGGGGACCTCCTGCAAATCGAATGTCTCCTCCCTCTCTTTCGCTTTTATCTCTTCAAGTCGCCCTGTTCTTTCTTCGATACCTTTGGTTGAAAAATCATGATATCTCAAAGTGATTGTGTGGTTTTTCAATACGAGTTGTGTTGGACTTTTTAGTTTTTCCCACCGAAATACAGCGCGTAACATCTCATTGGTCTCTATTACAAAATTCCAGGCTTGCTCAAAACAATTAATGTCAATTTTCCCTGATATCTTCAAACTGAGCTGTTCAAGATAGTAGTTACCTTCTGGCTCCCTCAAATAGTGAAAGAGCATTCCTTCCTGCATGGGTGTTAATGCAAGTATATCTTCGATATTTTTCCTCTCTAATTTCTTTGATTTTTTCATTTTAGATAGGCTTCCGACACTGCATGAGAGATTCTCATTTAGACGTTCTAATCTTAAATGGTGCTTCGTTTTTTTCTAATAATACTATATAATACATTAATTAATTTGACTATTCGTACAAAATTCTTTACACTAATAATAACATACTGCATGCATTTTTTCAATACGCAATTTGTTACTGGATACTCGCAGCTAAACCAGGTTTTTGTGAATCTTTTTTGTTGTTATTTTTTTAGATTTATGGTATTTAAAGTCTTTAATTTGGAGGAAACAATGAAAAATTACCTTGAGCTTGCAAATTCCAATTATTTTTATCTCTGGGGAGGCATTATATTGCTGGTCATTTTGATTCAATCGATTCTTTTCATTTGCCTGGCATGGAAGGAGGGAAAACGAATCGGTTTAAGCAGCAAGAGAATGCTCAAAGGACTGCGGGCAGGAATGGTTTCTGCGATTATTCCGTCTATCCCAATCGTTATCGCACTTATCGCCATGGCAGGGGTACTGGGAATTCCCTTTCCCTGGATACGGTTATCAGTGATAGGTTCAGCACCCTATGAACTCCTGGCAGCAGGTATCGGTGCCGAATCCATGGGGGTGGAAAAACTCGGAGGCACAGGGTATACACAGTTTGTTTTTGCAAACTCCGTATGGGTCATGACTATCGGGGCTATGTGGTCCGGGCTGATGGTGTTCTTCCTTCTTAAAAAAATAAAAAAACAGTATGAAAAGATTGAAAACCAAGACCCTGACTGGATGAAAATCATAACAGGTGCAGCGTTTTTCGGCGTGGTATGCGTGTTCCTGGCAAGACCTATCACTGCCGGAGGACTGCCGCTAATCACCGTGATCTCAGGAGCTGTACTGATGACCATATGTGCCCTTTTAATCGCAAAACGTGATATCAAATGGCTAAAAGAGTTTGCCTTGCCCATCAGTATGATCGGTGCAATGGCCAGTGCCATTATATTTGCTCGAGTATTGACATAAAAATGTTAAAACTTTTATGAAATAAAATGAAAAAAGAAGGGCCCACAGAACACACAGAAAGACACAGAAGGATAATTTTTGCTTCTATTTTTTCTGTGTATTCTGTGTGTTCTGTGGGCTCTAAAAATAAAAAAGGAGACAAAAATGAAAAGAAATAGATTAACATTAACTCCGAATGACCTTTTTGATCGGCATGTCCATCGTATCGGCCGCACCACGATTCTTACCTGTATCATTCTTGCAATGAGTGTGCCTCTGATGGTGTGGATCATTTTTGGAATACTGCCGCCTTCGAAACCTCTAATCACCGGTATTATCACTGTATCCTCTTTCATGATACCACTCTCCATTGCAGAGATACTCTCTTTCTATCCCATACTGGGAATCAGCGGTCTTTATATCTCATATACAACAGGGAATATTGCCAACCTTAAGGTGCCCTGCGCAGCCATTGGCATGGAAGCTGCAGAAGTGAAACCCTCTACAAAAGAGGGAGATATTATCTCTACCATTGCCATGGCGGGCTCTGTGATTGTTTGTGAGTTGATCCTGGTACTTGGGGTCATTCTACTGGTCCCCATTTCCAGCCACCTGAACAACCCCCTGCTAAAGCCTGCTTTTGATCAGATACTGCCGGCGCTGTTCGGTGCACTGGGCGCTTATTTCATATTAAAAAACTATAAGCTTGCCATCGTCCCCCTTGCATTAGGTATTGTGTTTTCAATCTTTAATGTACAAACAGCCGTCGCCGTGCCGATATGTGTGCTTCTCTCCATTCTAGGCGCCCGCGTCCTTTATAAAAAAGGATTGGTTAAATCTGAGTAAGAAGCAGCTAAGTTTTTCCAATGACTACGCATAGGAAAAAAGCCACATACATGAGAAAATGATTGCAGATGTCAGAAACATGTCTATTTTTTTAAAAATTACAAAATACAAATCACAAATTACAAACAATTCCCAAACCACAAATTAAAAATAAGACCTTTTAAGGCTAGAATGAAAAAGAAAAGCTCAGTTTTAACCTGAGTACACCAAGTGCAATAGAAGCTCGGTTAAGATGTTTGTAATTTCGGTCATTGGAATTTGTAATTTGCTCTCGTGCTACGTAGCGTGGCTACTTCGCAGAGTAGCATGTAATTTGTATTTTGGGATTTGTAATTTAAAGCGTTTCACACACATACTCAGCCATAACGAAAATAAAAATATCGACAACATGTTAGTAGATAATTTTTGGTAAGCGCCTATTGATTACTTCTAAACAAAATATTATAATTGTTCTTTAATAATCAATGGAGGAACCATAATCATGAAAAACTTTTTGTTCATAGTCATTTCAATCGTTATTGTCACATTTAATTTCAATTTTGCCGACAGCAGTAAGGAGGATGGCTGTACCACCATTACTGTGGGAAAACTGGCATCGGAAGACGGGTCTGTAATGACTTCCCACACCTGCGATTCAAGAAAAAGCCGGACATGGATCAATATTGCCCCATCCCAGAAATATAAGCCCGGTTCCAAACGAAAGGTCTATATCAAATCCAACCAAACAGCCAGCGTATACGACCTGTCCAAACAAGAATTGACAGGCGAAATCCCCCAGGCTCCGGTCACCTACAAATACCTGGATACGGCCCTACCCCCTCTGAATGAGAACCAGGTAGCGGTAGGAGAGTCCACTTTCGGCGGTAAAAAGGAGATGAAAAGCGATATTGGTATCATCGATTACTACGAATTAAACCACCTGATGGTGGAGCGGGCCAAAACCGCGCGGGAAGCCATACGGGTGGCGGATGAACTCACAAAAAAATATGGGTACATTGAAGGCGGTGAATGTTTTACTATTGCCGATCCCAACGAGGTCTGGCACCTGGAGATTATTGGACCTGGTAAAGGGAAAAAAGGAGCCGTATGGGTGGCGCAGCGAGTACCGGACGACCACGTCAGTGTCAATGCCAATGGCTCCCGTATCCGGGAAATCGATCTTTCCAAACCGGATTACTTTATGGCATCGGAGAACTATAAATCACGGGCCATTGAAATGGGCTTGTTTGACCCCAATTCAGGTAAGCCCTTCGAGTTCTGTTACGTGTATGCTTCCAGGGAGAGCCTGGCAACTCGCAGACGGGAGTGGCGGGTGTTTAGTCTCCTGGCTCCCTCAATGAACCTGGACCCCAACGGCGAAAATTTCCCCTTCTCGATCAAACCAGAAAAAAAAGTGACGCCTCAAAAATTAATGGAAATCTTCAGGGACACTTATGAAGACACTCCTTTTGATATGACCAAATTCATGATCGTACCGGAAATGGACGATGACTACAAATTCACAGGAAAATACATTAAAAGCCCCTATGCCAATCCCTTTATGCACTACGATATGATGCCGCTGTTTAAAATCAACGGCGGATGGAATCATATGGGTGAGCGCTGCATTGCCAGGTACTACTGCACCTATGTCACCATTATCCAGGCCAGAGGATGGCTGCCCAATGATGTTGGTGGATTGGTATGGTTTGGGTACGACAACCCGGCCATGACTTCATACGCTCCGATTTATATCGGTATTGAAAAGGTTCCTGAATCCTATAAAATCTGTGGAAGACCCCGGTTTAACCACGACTGTGCATGGTGGGCCTTTAACCGTGTGGCAGACCTCTCTGCCCAGAAATGGGGCCATATGAGACACGATGTCGAAAAGGTATGGAAAGACTTTGAAGAAAAAGTGTTTAAAGAACAAAATGGGATTGAAAAGAAAGCATTGGCCCTCTATAAAAAGAATCCCCAAAAAGCCCGTAAGCTCCTAACGGAGCACAGCAATAAATGGATGAATAAACTGGTGAAAGCCTACTGGCAGTTGGGTGACGATCTCTGGAGTAAATATACAGGAAAGTTCTAACCCCGCGGCGCGGGGAGCCTATTAGGCTAGCGCAAGCCACTCTCAACGACAGCAGCGCAATAATTTGTTTCACGACATACTGATTCATTTCGGATGATTTCATTGGTATCATCTTGACCCAAACCCCATGCTGAGGTTCCATATGGCTTTGCAGTAACCACCCGAATAGGCAATGGCGGAATAGGTAGGAATTTTGAGTGCCTATCCGGTTGCAATTTTGAATATAAAGTGATAAATTTAACTTTTAAAAATAAAAATATCCATAGATAAACTCGAATGAGCACGGATATTAAAAAAACTTCTGTGTCTTTCTGTGTATTCTGTGGGCTCTTATTGAACAGAAGGAGTTAATAATGGAAAAATTATCTGGCGATGAGCTAATAAAATTGATTCAATCGGTATTTCCCTCTTTTCCGGGAGATAAAAAGCTAGGCATACTGGTGGATGTGCCCAGGGACCCGGAAGACGATACCTCCAACTGGAAGCAGCGTCGAATCATTGCTGAAGGATGGTTCTCTACCTTTAAGAGTCATTACACGACCATGGGACTGGAAGGGGTGAACCTGATCGCTTACCCGGATGTGGGCTCAAATAACGCTGAATTACCGGGAAACGCATTTCTTATAAAAAATAAATTGCCTCTAATCGCAGATGGATTGAAAGAGGCCGGAGAAGAAGTCAGTTTTGAAATGATATTTAGGGAATTTCAACTCTTTTTAGCGCCCACCCAGTATTCCACCACAGCCCCTTTAAAAAACGCGGCAAAAAAATACGGGTTTCGAGCCGCCACCATGCCAGGATTTTCACCCAAAATGATCCCTGCCCTGAGAATCGATTACAACGAAGTGAGCCGCCGGGTCACGATTATAAAAGAAAAAGTAGACCCTGCACTGTGGGCTGAGGTTATCTTTAAAGATGATAAAAATAATACTTATAAAATGTTCTTTGACCTGAGATTTCGAAACGGCCATTTAAGCCCCGGACGATTTCCCGATAAAAGTACGGCGGGAAATCTTCCCAGCGGCGAAACCTATATTGTCCCTTACGAAGGTGAACAGGGAGAAAAATCCAAAACCGAAGGCACCTTACCCGTACAAATCGGGGAGGATATTGTTCGTTTTACGATAAAGGAAAATAAAGCCGTTCGTGTCGAAGGAGAAGGAACAGCAGCTGAAGAAGAAAGGGACCATCTCAAAAGAGAGCCCGCCTACGGCAATATGGCTGAATTGGGTTTTGGTGTACTTTCAGATTTTGGTCTTGAACCTATCGATGAAATACTACTGGATGAGAAACTGGGATTTCATATCGCTTTTGGACGAAGCGACCATTTTGGAGGCGCTGTGGGCCCAAACGATTTCTCATCCCCCCAAGAGGTGATTCACCTGGACCGCATCTATATCCCCGCCACTCAACCACGAATCACTGTTCAATCCATCATCCTGGGCTTCGATAACAACCAAACCGAAACCATCATGGAAAACGGAAAGTACCTTATATTTTAAGACCTGTCATTGAGTGCTTTAAGGATTGTCATGGTGACTTTTGAGTGCTTGTCATTGAGTGTTTTAAGGCTTGTCATGGTGACTTTTGAGTGCTTGTCATTGTTGCTTTTTGGTACTTGTCATTGAGTGCTTTGAGGCTTGTCATGGTGGCTTTTAAGTGCTTGTCATTAAGTACTTTAAAGGATTTTTATTTCCTATTGACAAGCTCTTCAAAGTCTCCCTGACGAGTACTAAAAAGCACTCAATGACGTGAGCGAAGCCAACCAATGACGCCGAAGGCTAAAGACAAGCTCTAAAAAGTTCTTATGAACTAACGGCTGGCAAATAAATAGTCATGGTGGTACCCTTTCCCAAAGTGCTGTCTACATCTATCCATCCGTTGTGCTGCCCGATGGTTCCATAGACAAAAGAGAGCGCAAGGCCAGTGCCTTTCCCCTCTGTTTTAGTGGTGAAAAAGGGTTCAAATATATGCTGTTTGATTTCTTCATTCATCCCCATACCAGTATCTTCTATGGAGAGGCAAACAAATTTTTCTTTTGAACCCGAAGAAATTTCCATATTCGTATTCGTATTCATATTCATATTAAGGTCATTTCCTTCTCTCATTTCCGTTTTAATAGACAGTCTGCCTCCATTCGGCATGGCATCCCTGGCATTATGAACAATTCCCATAATCACCTGGTTCATCATTTCCAGGTCCCCCTCAATCGGTTCCAGTTTCGGGAGCAGCTGTGTCACCACCTTCACGTCATTGCCAACCGCACGGCGAATGGTCTGATCCATCCTGCGGATCATATCATTAAGATTCAGTTTTTCCAACTTCAACATCTGTTTCCTGCTAAAGGATAAAAGCTGATTGGTTAAAGTGGCACATCGATGGGACGCTCTCAAAATCGCCCCCACCCGTTTATGCATGGATTCGTCTTTTATCAGGGCTCCCCGAATTAACTGTGCGTTACCAATAATAGTTGACATCAGGTTATTGAACTCATGGGCCATTCCACCGGCCAGGGTTCCTACTGCTTCCATTTTTTTTGCGCTGAGCAAAGCCTCTTCTACTTTTCGGCGTTCGATGATTTCTTGATTCAGCTTTTTGTTAATTCGTTCCAACTGCTTATTTCTATCCCTGACACCATATGTTGAATATCGATAAATCACAAAAATCACACCTACGACTACAACTATGATGGCTAATAGAAACCACCAACGTTCCCAGAAAGGTGGTGTAATTGTAATTTTTACAGATGCTCCCTCGGTGTTCCACAAGCCATCATTATTGGCCCCCCTGACCTGAAAAACATACCTTCCTCCGCTCAGGTTGGTATAACTGGCAGTATGCCTGGTTCCGCAGTAAATCCAATCCTTATCAAATCCCTCCATCATATACGCATATTGATTTTTCTCTGTTGCTCTATAATTGAGAGCCACAAAATCAAAAGAGATACAGTTATCATGATATGACAGGTTGATTTCTTTCACATCTGAAATAACCCTGTCAAATTTTACCGATTTATTAAATTTTTTAAAATCCGTGAGAATAACAGGTGGTACATGGGGGTTATCTTTTATTTGTTCAGGGTAAAAACTATTCAATCCATTAACGCCGCCAAAAAACATTTCACCGCTGCGACTTTTATAATAGGCGCCAGCATTAAATTCATTACTTTGAAGACCATCCTCCAAATCATAATTTTTTATCGTTTCGGTTTTGGGATTAAATTTTGACAGGCCGCCATTGGAACTGAGCCATAGATTACCCTTTTCATCTCCCAGTATACCGTAAATGACATCATTTACCAGGCCATCCTTTGTTGAGTAGAAGGTCCACTTATTATTTTTCCTGACAAATTTGTTAAGCCCCTTGCCGCCGCTGCCCATCCACAGTATCCCCTGGCGGTCTTCGTAGATGGAAAGCACACGGTTATTACTCAAACAATTGGGATTATTCATTTCATGTTGATACCGTGTAAAATTATCCTCCGCTTGATTGTACCGGTTAAGGCCGCCGCCCCATGTCCCAATCCACAATACGCCGGCTTGATCTTGATAAATGCAAAGAATGTTATCTTCACCAATGCTGTGGGGATTAGTGGGATCGTGCCTGTAATGTGTAAAAGTCTCTTTTTCTCGGTCAAACTTATTGAGACCGCCATTCCAGGTACAGAGCCACAACGCACCCGTGCGATCTTCATATATGGCCCTAATATGGTTATCACTGAGACTGTTGGGGGATTGGGGATCGTGTTTATAATGTTTGAAAGTCTCTTTGTTTATGTCAAATTTATCAAGTCCCCCACCAAAGGTCCCCACCCATAGTATCTCTTCTCCTTTTTCTTTATAAAGGGCGTAAATGGTATTATGGCTCAGGCTGTTGGGATTACCCGGATCATGTTTATAATGGGTATATTCATTCTTTTTCCTATCAAGCCGATTCAGTCCTCCTCCAATGGTGCCGATCCACAACACACCATTGGGATTTTCAACAATTGCCCTGATTTTTTCTGAACTTAAAGAATTGGGATCATTGGGTATATAGGCGTAATGGTGAAATTTCTTTTTCTGCCGATCCAATTTGCATATCCCCCCCCCATACGTCCCAATCCAGAGCATTTCCGTATTGTCTTCATATATTGAGAGCACCTGATCATTGGACAGGCTCTTCAATTCCTGGGGATTATAACGGAAAGGAGTAAATGTTTGCGTTTCATAATCAAATCGATTAAGTCCACCTTCATAGGTTCCAACCCACAATACCCCACGGCAATCTTCATATACAGCCCTGATCCGGTTATTACTTAAACTGCCGGGTTCTTTGGGATTAAACTGGTAACGTGTAAATTTGCCAGTTTCCCGATCAAATTTATTGAGACCACCACCATCTGTTCCAATCCACAGCACCCCTGCCCTGTCTTCATAGATTATCATGATTTGATTATTACTTAAGGAATCGGGAATTTTAGAGTTATGGCGATAATGAACGAATTGGCCTGTTTCCCTATCAAATTTATTAAGTCCGCCGCCGTAAGTACCGATCCACATCGTCCCATTTCTATCTTCAAAAATGGCTGGGACAATATCATGACTCAAACTGTAGGGATTACCAGGATTGTGCCAATAGTGGGTAAATGTTTCACTTTTTATATCGAATTTATTAAGCCCTCCGCCCCAGGTGCCCACCCATAATACCCCATTCTTGTCTTGGTAAAGTGAACAAACAACATCATGACTCAAGCTGTGGGGATCACTAACATCATGCCTATAACAGGTAAAAATCTCTTTTTCCAGGTCAAATTTGTTTAGACCTCCCCCATCTGTCCCAATCCATAATACCCCTTTTTCCCACTCTTCGCAAAAAACCCTGATACTACTATCCGAAATGGAATAGGGATCTTCTGAATCCTGTTTATAAACAGTAAATCCGTAACCGTCATACCTGTTCAAACCATCCTGTGTACCAAACCACATAAATCCTTTTTTATCCTTTACAATACAAAAAACAGACGTTTGAGACAATCCATCTTCTATGGATATATTTTCAAATATCATATCCTGGTTCCCTGGAAAAAGAGTTCCCCATGGGCTCAGCAAAAGCGAAACAAGAAAACAAAAAAATTTACTCATAGCGCAACGTACCTGCTTTTTTTTAACTTTACACTTTAAACTCCGCAGCTTGATGGTTAAATATAATACATCAAAAAAAAAAAATCAAACTTTATTTTAAAAAAAATTTTAATTGATCAGGCACCCGTTGGAATAAAGGAGTGATGGAGTAATGGAGTACTGGGAAAAGGATAAAAGTGGACGCTTGATTACTTTCTATTCAGGCGCCTTAAAATTGTATAATGGTTTCATATGGGAGGTAATTTCAACAGTGGGGGTGAGGAACCGTATAATGTCCCGGGCTTTTTTATAGGCCTGTGGAGATTCATCCAAAGTATACTTGTTGATACAAGTAGACCATATTTTTCTCTCCCTCATGATCTTCTGAAAATCAGAAAGCTGGATATTGGCTTTGGCCTTATTGCGGCTCATTTTCCTTCCAGCTCCATGAGGAGCAGAATTGTTCCATTCCTCATTACCTTTTCCAATTCCTAAAATAGAACCATCCGCCATATTAAGAGGAATAATCACTTTTTCACCCTTATGAGCCGATATCGCTCCCTTCCTGATTATCCTATCACTGAAATTTATGTAGTTGTGAATAGATTCTATATAACTCATCTTCATGAAATCCTTTTTATATATATGTGAAAGTATTTCCTGGGCAATCACACGACGGTTCAATTGGGCATAGATTTGAGCAATATTCATATCATGAAAGTAAAATTCTGCCTCCTTGCCTTCAAGAAACTCGAAACCCGAAACTTTTTTAGGAGAGAACTGCTTTCGGAGTTTATTAATTGCAATTTCGATACCTTTTCCTTTTTTTGTTCTTTTTATTTCTTCTACTTTCTCTTGAAATTCAGCCTTTGTTTTTGTGTCCATTGTATCTGAAGCGATATGTTGATGATGATTGGCAATCTGGAGACCAAAGTTCCTGGAACCGGTGTGGATGACCAGCCAGAGTAGGTCTTCATCGTCATTATCTATCTCAATAAAATGATTCCCGCCTCCAAGACTTCCGATTGCTGCCCATACTCGTTCTTTATCCTGGTTTGTTATATCGCAGATGTTATTTACTTTTTTCTTAAATCTGTCAAAAGAGATATCTGTGTTAAGAGTATTGAGTATTAATTCGAGGTTTTCGAATATGTCTTCCCTGACATCGCGACCAAAGGGAATTTTTTTGCGAATAAATTTATCAAGTTTGTCAAATTTTATTTTTGTCTCTCCTCTTTTTCCAAGGCAGAAAGCGATAACACCGCAACCAATATCTACCCCGATGAGATTGGGAACGATTGGACCGCTCATTTTTGCAGTGTATCCGATCACACACCCGGTCCCGGCGTGTACATCCGGCATAATCCGAACATGAGCTCCTTCTGCCATGGGCTGATCCAGCAGATTTATAATCTGTGAAATTGCTTCTTCCTCTACAGAATCGTTGAAGACAAACGCATTTCCGTATTTTCCTTTTAGTTCAATCATATTTACCCCAGAGGTTATTATACACCACAATTAATCCTAACTGCAATAAAGAACAAAACTCATAAACTCATGCCCCGCCTCTATACTATAATCTTCTGGGGCCCACAATACTCCAACACTCCAGTACTCCCGATTCAAAATGAGAATTGATGATTATTTACAAGGTTACTTGACAAATTGAGAAAAGTAGTGCATATTTATTTAGTGATATGGGAAAAAAATTGACGAGGAGCATGCAGTGCCTGAGATCAGCAGATTTTTTGGAATCGTAATATACATGTACTTTAATGATCATGACCCACCTCATTTTCATGCTAAGTACAATGAATTTCGAGGTAAGATAACTATAGATGACCTTCGGGTCATTGAGGGAAAACTTCCCAGGAGAGTGTTGGCTCTTTTATTGGAATGGGCCAATGAACACCGAACAGAATTGATGGCAAATTGGAACAGTCTTAGAGACACTGGGAAATATCAAAAAATTAAACCATTGGTGTAGGAGGTTTGGTATGATATGGATTATCGAAGCTAAATATATTAAATCATACAAAATTTGGTTAAAATTTAATGATGGTTCTGAAGGGATTGTGGATTTAGAGGCTGCGATTAAAAATGACCACCGGGAGATTTTTAGGGCACTTAGTGACGAAGACCAATTTAAAAGATTCAAAGTTGACGCAGATACTATTGTATGGGAAAACGGTCTGGATTTGGCCCCGGAATATTTATATGAGTTAACTTTAAGAAAAGCGAGCTGATAATAAGATAATAATAAATACTATTCTTCTTTTGATGACCATAACCTCACTAAAGAACTCAGGGAAAGTAAAAAATGGATTCCCCGTTATAAAGAAGAAAAGAAAATCAGGAAAGAAACGCTAAATATAGGAAAAAAAGAAGGACGAAAGGAAAGAAGGAAAGAAAGCTGGAAGAGAACAAGAAAGGATTAAAATTGCAAAAAAAGCTTTAAAAAAGGGAACTCCGATTGAATTTATTGCAGAATTAACAGGGCTTTCAATAGAAGAAATTGAGGAGCTAGAATAAAGAAAAAAGCATTGTATAATGTTCTGATTTATGATATAGATAGTGTGATGTTTAAAAAATACGAATTTCTTATATTTACTGTTATCCAACAATGGAATCTACAAAGCTTAATCAATGTAAAAAAAAATATTAAAAATGACCATTCCATCACTTTTCTACAAATACAGATCTTTTAATGCTCTTTCTGAGAGAATGCTTACTCATAATGAGTTATTTCTTTCATCTCCAAGGAGATTTAATGATCCACTTGATTGTAAGCTTCCCCCTTCGTATGAAAAAGGTACTTATGAGCAGATTTATAATAAAAACTTAGAATATCTAGAAATTACCTTTCCTTATTTAAATAGTAAAGAACGTAAAATACAAGCGAAACGACTTTCAAAAGAAATGTACCGAAATAGAAATGACCAGTCACGACTAAAGAGTTTTAGGCAAGAAATAATTAAGAGTTTATGTGACAGCTATGGAATATTTTCAATGTCCTCATCATGTAATAACAAATTAATGTGGTCTCATTATGCGAATTCTCATTCAGGTTTCTGTGTGGGTTTGGATGGTACAAAGCTATTTAGATTCATTGATGAATACTCTTTTAAACATAAAGTTCTTCTTCGTATTGACAAAGTTTTATATCAAAAAGAATATCCTGTAATTAATCCATATTCAATGAATGAAATGGAAATGTTTTTATCAATACTTCTAAGTAAGTCTACAGATTGGAAATATGAACAAGAGTATCGCTTAATATGTGCTGGACATACTGATCTCAAGCTGATAATTAATCCCGATCTAATCGCTACAGTTTTATTAGGAGCAATGATTGAAAGATCTAACGAGGAAAAAATGATAAAGCTTCTTTCAAATAGAAGTAAACGAGTTTTATTATTTAAAGGTTTTTATAAAGAGGAATCATTCGATTTAGATTTTAAAAAGATAGAATATTGATAAATAAAAAAAAGGAACCGGGCTTTTAATTTTTGACATCTTGTCGACTTTTCTACCTCATCCTTTTGCCAGCTCGTTTATACAAATGCCGCAATGACTCAATGACGCGAATTTAAAATCATTGAAAAGATGGAATTCCGTGATTTCACGATACTTCAAAACGGCATAATCATTTAAAGAGCATCCTTTTTTTCTTCGATCGAACCTTCAAAACAAAAAGCAATATTCAAGTAAAATGTTAAAAATTAAAAGATCTTTCCATGTCATCAGCTTGGCGCATCCTATCCACCTGGGCTTGGCTTGGCGTAATATAAAATCCCCTACCGCCCTCCATATTTCACATATTTAAATTGGATAAATCAAATATCAAGTTAGCTCAATATCGCAATCTGCAAAGTTTAAGAAAGGTGTAAGGCAAGAAAAAACGTCTTCATACTTTCCCGCCAAGGTACAGGTAGAAGTGTAAGAGATTTTTTTGCTTGGCACATTTTCTAATTTCTTTTAAAAAAAAGTTGTAAATATTTTTGTTTTATGTCATAAATAGAATGATGATTAACATACATGAATTTTGTATGAATAGTTTGGCGGGAACCATTCATATGACGCCAGAGAATGCACTTATAAAGAAGCTTTTTAATGATTTGTGTGCAAAGCCTATTACTACTTTTCCTAAAGAAAGAGAACCATTAGAGGCGCCATGTTCGCATGGCGTTTATATCATCCGTAAAGACGATAAGGTTCTTCATGTAGGTAGAACGCATAGAGCAAAGAATGGTCTTCGCCAACGCCTCTACAATCATCTTTATGGTCAGTCTTCATTCACTGAAAAGCATCTTCATGGTTCTGGTAAGGAGATGCGCAAAGGCTATACATATCAGTATCTTGAAGTAAGTGATCCCAGGCATAGAGCCCTTCTTGAGGCCTATGCGGTAGGGATATTATGTCCTGAACATCTGGGATTAGGTAAATAGATTTGCCCAACATGTCGGTCGAGCCATTGCAATCACATTTTCAACGTTGAATTGGACCGGCGTATAAGGCATTGGATTATATAAAAGGTTCCCTCTAGGTCGCAAGTTTCAGGAATAAAACCATGGAAAACCGGATCGGTGCGTGCAAACGTACACACTTTGTAGGAGAACGTCGTAGTAACAGCGGTTTGAAACCAAAAAAAGGAAACGGCCTTTTAATTTTTGACATCTGGTCAACTTTCCTCCCTCATCCTTTATCTGGATCGTTTATACAAAATCCGGTTTTTTTCTTCGATCGAACTTTCAAAACAAAAGGCGATATCTAAGTAAAATATTAAAAATTAAAATTGCGGTACATCTCATCATTCTGGAGCATCTCTCCTTGGGCTTAGCTTGGCGCTACATAAACTCATGAACCGCCCCCCTTTCCAAAGTTCGGTATAATTCAGAAGACCAATGAGTTTTATTATTGTCACCGAGATATCAGGAGTTATTTATTTAAAATGGAGGTGTAATTTTCAATTAAACCAATCCGAAATATTGTCCCAAAGAGCTGTAACATAATCCCAGGTCGATCTAATGATTTTCCTTAAAGTGCCCAAAATTACAGCTATAAACGCATAGAAAAAAACAACAAACTCTATAATGACTAAAAATTGAAAAGTTATAGGCCACAATAAAGTGAAACCAACACCAAATTTAAACCAATTATTAACCTTCCATTCCTTTAAACCTTTGAATTCTGAACATCTCATGAGATAAACAGAGAATTTTTCCCACATTGTTAACAAAAACAATAGAAAAGTTCCTAATAAAAACCATATAATAAAAAGAAATTTAATTGGGATAAGAAGTGGAAAACCTTTTATAAGGAGGTCTTTTAGTGTCTTTTTCTCTAATAATCTATGCTCCGTCTCTTTAGTTTGATTATTTTCTTTTTCTTCCCATGTTTTCATCAAAAAATGCCCAATGAGCAAAATACCAAGGACACCAAAAAAGATAACAAGAGCATCAATTATGAAATAATTTGTCATTTTAACCTCTACTATATTCTTTTAAGCAATTGTTACAGAAATATATCAAATTTTCTATCTAAGTGCAATATGCAGGAAAAACTGGGGTTGGGCATGAGTTTATGAGTTTTTTAAGTTATAATTGGGTCATGAAGCGTGTACGAATTACTTATGAAGGTGCATATCATGCAATACTATGCCATGGACCGCGGCATCAATGGTGAAAAGATATTTTCTGGAGACAAAAACAAAGTTCAATTCCTGGATTATCTGGGAATTTGAGAAAAAAATAGGGATAAAGATTAAAGACTTAGATTTAACTAACCATAAAGGGAAAATATTAAGAGGGGAACTCCTGGTGCGTTTGAAAGATTTAGGAGGTTTAAGGTATTCAGTATTCATAGATCACAGATATACTACCTTTTGATAATTTAAAGTTTTTTTCACTTCCCAGATTGTATAAAGATGCAAAGCAGCGGCTGGAAAATGATAAGGAAAAAACTCATAAACTCATGCACCGCCTCCATATCACTACGCCAAATGTTATTATACATCACAATTAATCCTAAGTGCAATAATGTAGTAGTCAAGCTTATGGGGTAGTTTTTAAGGGAATCGCATGGAGCACGGAGCATGGAATGGGCTTAAAGGTGGGGATGTTGAGTATATTGCAAAGTGCAGGACAATTAGGAAAAGGAACCGGACATTTCATTTTTGACATCTGGCCGACTTTCCTCCCTCATACTTTTAATTTGGTTAAATAAATTCATGTTGACTATTTTTTCTTCTTTGTGGTTTTTCTCCTGTCAAGTTGTTGTGTTGATACTTTGGAGGCAATACTTTTTACACTCTTTGGTGTTTTCGGATCTCTTAACAATTTCGCTGTGATTGAACCGATTTTCTTTGAAATTTTTCGTTCTTCGCCATTTTTTAACCTCCTAAAAAGCAATATCTTATAAAAACTTTCTTGATTTCTTCGGGAGACCTGCTTGCAGACGGGCCATTCAAATGAAAAAATGACTTATTTGTATTCATTTTTTACTTCATTTCATATTACAGTACACCTAGTATGCCAAATAATGATATCATAACTTTCTATTAAAAGGAAAAGATTGTTTACTTAAGAAATTGAATAAAAAAGGATCCTTGACGTTACAGAAACCTGAAGTGGTGCATCGAATAAAATACCTGACCCAATATTTGTGAATTAAGAAAAAACGCCTAGAGAAAGTAAAAAATATTTTCATTTTATTCCAAATTTGAAGTTTCGCGAGGTACAGGACGTTCATAGACAAAAAATAGAACACGTAAAAAACGGATAGACAAAAAAATGACCAAAATTCAAAACAAATGGCAACCGGCCATTATCACCTTCTCGGTTCAGATTCTTTTTTGTAATTTGTGATTTGTAATTTGTAATTTAAATCCTCAGGGTTGACTTTCTTCTCTTTTTTCTCTAAAATTCATTTATGGAAAATATTCGGAACGATGGAACAAAAAATGAGCGATAACAAAAATCTCAGCGCATCCATGGTATTGGAAGGGCATAAAGATTCTGTTTTGAGTGTAGCTGTGACCCCAGACGGCCAACGTGCGATATCCGGCTCTTCTGACAACACCTTGAAGGTGTGGGACCTGGCTTCCGGGAAATGCACGGCCACATTCAAAGGACACAAAAAGAGGGTCTTGGGAGTTGCGGTCACTCCTGACGGCAAACGGGTGGTTTCCGGGTCTTTCGACAGAACCCTGAAGGTGTGGAACCTGGCGTCCGGGAAATGTGCAGCCACATTCAAAGGACACATAGGGCAGATCTATATGGTGACGGTCACCCCTGATGGCAAACGGGCTGTGTCGGGATCGGATGATAAAACTCTGATGGTTTGGGACCTAGCGTCAGGGAAATGCCTGGCTACAATGGAAGGTCATACCGCTCCAATTGGATTTTATGTGGCGATGGTCACCCCTGACGGCCAACATGTGGTGTCCGGGTCTCAGGATAAAACCCTGAAGGTGTGGGACCTGCAAACTGGGACCTGCAAAGCAACGCTGAAAGGGCATAATGGTGGGATCAATGGTGTAGCGGTCACACCTGACGGGAAAACCATCGTATCGGGCTCATTGGACCGCACCCTGAAGGTTTGGGACCTGGAAAGCGGTCAGTGTCGGGCCACATGGGAAGGACATACCGATGGAATCAATGGAGTCGCGGTCACGCCGGACGGCAGACGAGTGGTGTCAGGGTCTTTCGACAGAACCCTGAAGGTGTGGGACCTGCAAACCGGCTGCTGCCTGGCGACCTTCGAAAACTATGTAGGTGCTGTTTACGGGGTGGCGGTCACCCCCGACGGCAAGCGGGCCATATCTGCTTCTAGCGATCGAGCCCTGCGGGTATGGGAACTGCCGGGCATAGATAGCCTTATTGACGCGCCCCCCGGTGCTCGCTATGCCAATGCAAAAGTGGTTCTGGTGGGGGAAACCGGTGCAGGGAAAACCGGCCTGGCGGTACGGCTGGTTGAAGACCGCTGGAAGGTCACAGAATCCACCCACGGCATGGAGGTCCGGCCACTCACCCTGCCTCAGCTGAAGGACATTTCACCGGGCACGGATGCCGACATGTTCCGCGAAGTATGGCTCTGGGACTTCGGTGGTCAACCGGATTACCGTCTCATCCATCAGCTCTACATGGACGAGACCAGCCTGGCTCTGATGGTAATAGACCCGCAGAAAGACGACCCTTTCGAAAGCCTGGGACACTGGGAGAAGGCACTATCAATAGCTGTCAAGCGGTCTTTTAACAAGATGCTGATAGCATGCCGCTGCGACCGCGGTGGCATGACTGTGAGCCGCCGGAAGATCGAACAATACTGCAAGGAGCGCGGGTACAGCAGTTACATAGATACTTCTGCCAAAACCGGTGAAGGTTGCGATGCACTGAAAACCCTTATCTTCCAACACATCCCTTGGGGTCACCTCCCCTGGACCGCCACCACGCAGCTCTTCATAACCCTCAAGGACACCATTATCGCTGTTAAAAACGAAGGCATTGTGCTGGATCGGATCTCCCACCTCCTTCACCGGCTGAAGGACCGATTAAAAGATATCCAGTTTACCGAAGCGGAACTGCGGGCCACAGTGGGCTTGCTGGCAGGACAGGGATTGATCCAAATACTGGATTTCGGTGATTTTGTACTGATGCAACCGGAATATATTAACAATTACGCCTCGGTGGTGGTGCGCTGTGCCCGTGAAAGTACCGACGAGATGGGTAACGTTGCCAAAACTGATGTGCTGGAAGGCACCCTGGACTTCAAGGACATGGAACGGCTGGAGGCAACGGATGAAAAAATCCTGCTACGGGCCATGTTACAGACCTTCCTGGACCGCTCTCTCTGCCTGGAAGAAGAGACCAACAAAGGCACACAATTGGTATTTCCCTCCTATTTCAAGCGTGACCGCCCGGAACTGCCCGGTCATCCTGCCGTGCTCACCACCTATCGGTTTACCGGTCCCATCGACGAAATCTACGCCACTCTGGTGGTGCGGCTCTATTATACCAATGATTTTCAAAAAGACCAACTGTGGAAAAACGCGGCAGATTTCAAAACCCTGGGCGGCAAACAGGCGGGATTCCAGCTGGTAAAAAAAGCCGACGATTCCGCAGAACTGGCAGTCTATTTCCAACCCGGGGTCCAGGAGGACACGCAGGTTTCGTTTATCAAGTACATCCATGAACACCTTCTGAAGCGGTCCCAAACCGTGGAGCGGCAGCGGTCTTATGTCTGCCCTCACTGCCACGCGCCGGTGGAGGCACGGGAAGCTGTAAAAATACGCATGGAACGGGGTTTCAAAGATATCATTTGCCTGGTCTGTGAAAAACGGTTCGATCTCATCGATTCCATCGAGCAGAAGTTTGCTTCGCCAGAATTCCTGAAAAAAGTGCGGACCATGGATGAAGAAGCCAAACGCAAGCTGGACAACGAGAGCCTGGAACTCATTCTTGAAGGCCAGGCCAAAGCTATTGCCGGTGAAGCGGGGCAAATTTATCGGGATGTTTCACAAAAAGATTGGGGCATTGATGCGGAGATCGAGTTCAAAGACAGTAAAGGCCAGGCCAGTGGACAGCGGCTGTACCTCCAGTTGAAATCCGGCGATTCCTTTCTTTACAAAACAAAACGAGACCAAAAAGAAATATTCACCATTCGCAAAAAGAGGCATGCCGATTACTGGCAGAAGCAAGCTTACCCGGTCATGTTGGTCATTCGTACCTCAAACGGAGAAATTCGTTGGATGAACATCACGGATTATTTGAAACGCAGAGTTCTGGATACTAAGCAAGTTGTATTTGAAGGTGAGCCCTTCACCGCAAAGAGCCTTTGCCGATTAAGGAAACGGCTTTTAGGTGCCTCATAAACACATTTAATAAAAAGTTTTGCGGGGATCGAGGAGATGGTTTTTCAAAAGAACCCCGTGGTCGCCGAAGTCAAAAACGTTCTTATAGGAGTTCAGGATGGACATTATAAAAGTCTTTAAGTTCTTTCTTTTTTTAGTTTTTATATCCATCCTGTAGATATAGGAAAACGGGGGCGGTGCATGAGTTTATGAGTTTTTTGTGTTAACATTGAGTCATGAAGCGTGTAAAAATGACTTATGAAGGTGCATATCATGCGATATCATGCCATGAACCGTGGCATCAATGGTGAACTGTATAAAGATACAAAGCGGCGACTGGAAAATGATAAGGAAAAAAACTCATAAATTCATGCATCGCCTTTATAATCTTCTGCGACTCACAATACTCCAACACTACAGTACTCCTGATTCAAAATGAGACTCTCTGGATTATTTATAAGGTTACTTGACAAATTGAGAAAAGTAGTGCATATTTATTAGCGATATGAGAAAAAAATTGATGAGGAGCATGCAATGCCTGAGATCAGCAGATTTTTGGGAATCGTAATATACATGTACTTTAATGACCACGACCCACCTCATTTTCATGCTAAGTACAATGAATTTCGAGGTAAAATAACTATAGATGACCTTCTTAGAGATACTGGGAAATATCAAAAAATTAAACCATTGGTGTAGGAGGTTTGGTATGATATGGATCATCGAAGCTAAATATATTAAATCATACAAAATTTGGTTGAAATTTAATGATGGTTCTGAAGGGATCGTGGATTTGGAGTCTACGATTAAAAATGACCACCGGGAGATTTTTAGGGCACTTAGTGCTGAAGACCAATTTAAAAGATTCAAAGTTGATGCAGATACTATTGTATGGGAAAACGGTCTGGATTTGGCCCCGGAATATTTATATGAGTTAACATTAAAAAAAGCAAGCTGATAATAATAAAAAAAAGGGAAAAGCTTAAGAGGAGAACTCCTGGTGCGTTTGAAAGATTTAGTAGGTTTAATGGACAAGTGGTCAGACGAAAAATTTTCCCCCCGGGCACAGCATTTTTATGTAACCGGGATGTAATCGAACACCTCCGTATTTCCGAAAACTGTTGATACAAAAGGATCTCTTATGTAACCGGGATGTAATCGAAGGAAAATCTTTGATTTCTAATGCCATCACTGGTAAAATAGCTATCTGAAGCGAGGTAAAAAAATGACGGAAGAAAATCTGAGAAAATTGATCGATGAATTGCAGATGGGGAGTTGGAAGGCGGTTGCATTTTTTTAACAAATATGTTAATATTTTGCTATGAAATTTAATGCGTTTTATGAAATGCTCAGTGATGAGGCCGTCCTAGAAATTGAGGCCGTTCGCCTGACCTGGAAGGGGAAAAAAAGTGCAATTCCGGTAATGCTCCATCGCTGGGAAAAGGAAGATAAAGTTCTAAAATTGAAAAGCGGATTGTATGTTTTTTCTAAAAAGTATAGGAAGAAGGAGATTTTTGAACCGTTTATCGCCTACCTCATCAAAAATCCATCATACATCAGCCTCGAAAAGGCATTAGAATATTATCAATTAATCCCTGATGCTATATTTACCTATACCTCTGTAACCCCCCGGAAGCGCCCTGCTCTGTTTGAAACAAGGGTCGGTAATTTTAAATATGTTTCCATAAAAAAAGAGTATTTCTGGGGTTACACGGTTATTGAAAGTAACGATCTAAGAGGTTATATTGCAGAACCTGAAAAAGCCCTGCTTGATACCTTCTATTACAGTAAAGGAGAGATCGACATGAATTACTTAAAAGAAATGAGATTTCAGAACCTGGAGATTTTAGATCGTGCAAAACTGCTGGCTTATGCCGAACGATTCGATAAGAGGAGGATTTACCAGGCAGTCAAAACCTTTTCGAGGTTCCTGGAGATTGAGTTATCATGAAAGATGAGCTGTTAAGATTAATAAAAGAGAAAGAAGGGCATTCCGATAAATTGAATACCATGAGGGAGTATCTTCAAAACCTGATCTTGCGAATTTTATTTAAATCAGGTTTTTTCGAGTATACCTCTTTCCTGGGCGGCACGGCATTGCGTTTTATTTATGGAATCAAACGCTATTCCGAAGACCTGGATTTTTCCCGGACAATAAAAGTTGACGTTGAATCCCTCGATGTGACCGTAGAAAGACTCATTAATGAACTGATGCTTCACAATTTAAAGGTAACATATAAGAGGAAGAGAGATGGAGTCTTTTCGATCATGATCAAATTTGGCGGTCTGTTATATGAAGCTGGGATGAGTTATCGACAGACTCAAAATCTCAATATAAAAATCGAAGTGGATATCAATCCACCGGAAGGAACACTCTTTGAAACAAAGGTGATCAATAAATATTTCACACTTTCCCTGAATGTTAATACCCTGGAAACCCTCTTTGCCGGGAAGATCAATGCTGTCTTAACCCGCCGATATACGAAAGGAAGGGATTATTACGATTTGTTCTGGTATCTTACCCGCTTTCCTCACTTAAATCCGAATTTCGAATTCTTAAAAAATGCGCTTATCCAGTCTGAGTTTCCGATTCATGGACAACTTGAGGATCAATGGCGGAACCTGGTGACAGAAAAAGTAAAAGCCGTAGAGTGGAGCCTTGTCACAAAAGATATCGAGGTGCTAATGGAAGATCGCAGCGATCTCAATATCCTGTCAAGGGGCTTATTGCTGACGATCCTCCAAGCTGAACCTGCTTCATTGTAATCGTAACGATTAAATTCAATGATGAATAATGAAAAAATAAAAGAATTATAAAATAGCCCCCGATAAAGCTCCCCTTCATCATTCTTCATTCATCATTCTTCATTGAGTTTACTCTTACTTTCAGGTTGTATCTTCTTTTCTCGAATGACTTTTATGATTCGTTTCATTAATGCCGGGTAAATAAAAGCGGTTAAAATAGCCGCCAGTAAAATCGAAGCGGCACGGGTCTCCTTGATAATCCCCTGCTCCAGACCAAACGCTGCAATGGCCACCAGGAGGGTTAGAGGAAACGATGTGGCAATAGGAACCAGGATGATTTCCATCAGAGAAAGCCGAGACAGGAACAATACCAGGGACGCCATCAACCGCACAACAAGTATCATAAAGAAAATAATAAGTGCTGTCACCAGGATGTGGATATCCACAAAATCTCTGATATCAAAGCGAAGCCCCACTTCAATAAAAAAAACAGGAATCAAAAAACCATAAGCCATGCCACCGATTTTTTTTTGAATCTCCTCCCGCTCTTTGAAGATAAGGGCAAATGCCATTCCACCCAGGAACGCTCCCACAATCAATTCCATATCCAATAAAGCGGCAAGGGCTACAAAAATAAACATATTGACAAAATTGGCTCGTATCCCACTTTCTACCGGATCACCGGTCTTTAAAAAGGGACGAACCAACCAGGGGAACCACCATACCACCAGGCGAAATAGTTTATATATCATATAAGCCGCCAACACAAAGGCAGCCAGCTGCACCAGGTGAACGACCGATTCTATGGAAAAACCAAACCGGTAATAAAGGATAAAAACGGTCAATGACACTAAACTGACCACCTCTCCAATACTACCGATAATGAGTAAGGTTTGCCCGGTATCACTTTCTACCATGCCTGTTTCTTTTAAAACCGGAAACAAAAGCCCCACAGCGGTGGTAAGGTAAATCAATGCATAGATGGGAGGCTGATGACAATAACGGGTTATCCCGAACGAAAAGGCAACCACCAGTCCTACCATTAAAATATAAAGGTAGAGTTCTTTCCTGGGTGTAACTTTTATTTTTTCAAAATTGATTTCCAGCCCTGCCAGGTACATCAACAGGATAAAACCCAATTCCCCCAGGAATCTGATGATGGTGGTTTTATGGAATGCTTCTTTAAAAAATAAGCCGACGCATAAACCGAAAAGGATTTCACCTACTGCCGAGGGAAGCCTAAGGCGGCGGCTGAGAAAGGGCATTATAAAAGCCCCAACACACACACACAACAGAAGTAAGGCTTCCAATCTACTCATCGGTGCCGAACTCCGGGATTACCAGTATAGAAAGATGAATCTTTCTGGCCACCAGGTAAGGAACATTGGGCTTAAAAAACGAAAGTGAAACACGGGGGTCTGTTACCACCACCACTATATGATTCTTCAGGGATTTGAGATACTTTAATATCTTTCTAACAGGATTCCCCTCCAACACTTTATAATCAATGGATCTTCCATAAATCCCTTCAAAATCAGAGACAATCTGGTGACGTAACCGAAGGCGGTTATCCTCTTCTCTCCCCCTCATCTCCCTGGGCAAGGCCACATAAAGGACTCGAACAGAAATTCCTGCCAGCCTGGCCATTTCAATCCCGGTTTCCATTGCCTGGACAGGGTCTGGACCATTGAGCAATATCACAACTCCTTCATATGGGAAGGTCAAACGGGACAAAAGGAAAGGTTTTTTCGAATTTTTAAAACTCTTTCGAATCCTGGAATTTTTTAGCCATCCCATGTCTGCTGGAACCAGTAAGACACCGGTATTGAGAGGAAGCATAAAGATTTCTTTAAAGAGTTCAATGGCAGGCCCTATTTCGAAACGCTTCACGTCGCTTTTGATCTTGTCCGTAAATGTATGGGTGAGTTTCTTTTTAAAAGGGATAAATTGGATGCGGTTCGCCTTGAAGCTATTGAGCCAGTAAATGGCCTCGTCCATATTGCGATTGAAATCCACATGAAGGGGAAAAACGATATCGGTGCCGTATTGCAAAGGGAACTGAGGCAATCCTTTCAGCAGGATAGTAGTGACATTCTCCAGGACCTTTGGGTCCCCCACCAATACGACGCGGTCTCCTACTCTCAAGGATGAGTTACCGTCAGGCAATATCAATTCCCCTTCCCGATACAGGGCTGAAATATGCCATTTTGAGGGTCGCAGGTATTTTAATTTTCGGTCCACCAGGTGGGACCTTGCCTTGATACCTACTTCGATTAACTCGCCTTTGCCCAATCCTACATTGGCAGCGTAAATCACATTTTTTTGCATTTTTTTCAATATTATCCGGATACCCAATTTCAGTGGATTGATCAGCGTAACATTAAATTTCTCAAACCATTTTTCTTCAACCTCTTCGTAAACCAGGACAATAATTGGGATTTTCAGTTTATAGACCTCGCGAGCGATTCGGCAAACCTCCAGGTCCACCGACACATTCCTGACGGCTGAGATGATATATTTTATCTCTTTGAGGTCCAGCTTCTTCCATGTTAGCGGGCTGTCGCCCGCGCCGTGAATGTATTCCACATCCGGGATTTTCTCCTGCCACCGGGCCGTCAGGCTCTCTTTAATATCTATCACCACCAGGGCCCAGTCAGTGGAAAGGGTTCTTAAAAGCTCTTCTCCAAAATAACCCAGCCCGATTATCAATACTTTCTGCTTTTCCGCATTCATTGCTTACTCCCACATTTTAGACGGAATCCGTCTGGAACGTAAGTATAGCATAAAATCAAAAGGGCTGCAATTTTAAGGAATTTTCAAGATTCATGTTGAGGTTATGGGAGAGCAGAGAAAAATGAAGAATATCGAACATCGAACACCGAATGGTGAAGGAAAAACCATACCTCAAAATTCGTTATTCGATAGTCCTTTTTTATAAATAGGGCGTCTCGCTTTCAGATATAGTACATATTTATATTTCTAATTTACAGGTAACCGTTTCTAAAGCAATAATTTTAACCTGCTTAGAAGACGGTTTGCCCTCCACACTGACTGTGTAGATTCCAGGTTTTAATCCATAGATCTTTGTCTTGCCCTCAAAATTGGTGGGCTGTATCGTACAAAATGATAATACTTTATCCATCATAAAATCATCCATCATAAAACCATTAATTTTCAACCGCTTTACCACCTTACCTTGAAGGATTCTTACTACGATGTTTTTTCCAACAATTTCTTCCTGATTCCCTTTTAATACCACTTCCAGGTTCCCACCAAGATTCAAGCTGACATCATGAACCTGATCCTGTGTAATATCGATCGATTGGACATCTAAGGCATGGCCATTGAGATACGTATAGATGGTATATCTGCCTTTTGGAAATATGGTATTGGTTTGGTAATCGCCATTTTTTGAAGCCATGGTTAAGGTTATGATATTACCTGATTCATCCACAACTAAAACCAATGCCCCTTCACCTATACTATTATCATAGGTTTTAACAGAGCCAGAGATGAAAAAACCTTTGCTGAGCTTAAAATTCAATTCTTCATTTTGTTTTAAGAGGTTTATTCCAGGTTTTTTTAGATAACTCCATTTTTTATGTTCAACGGATATGTCGTATTGACCAGGTACGATGCCATTGATTTCATAATTTCCGTTTTTATCAGTGAAATGTTCACGGGATAATACCTTTTTTAATAACTCATTTGGTTCTACAGGTGAAACCTTTATCATTGCACCTGAAACAGGTTGTTCATCTGATCCTGTTACCACACCTGTTAGTTTTATACCTTTAATATCTATATCGATGCTTTTCTGGTGATTATCAATTTCAATACACCCACCGAACGATAATCCGTTCTCTTCTTTAATATTTTTAATTTCGTAGACGAAGTCGCCGGGTTTTATTCCTTTGATAAAAAACTTTCCATGTTTATTAATGATACCCTGTTTTATATTCTTCATCAGATCCAATACATTTTCTTTTGTTAGTTTTTTACTTTTTACTTGAAAAAAAGAGATATGACCTGACTTCAACGGTTGGCCATCTTTACTTACTTTTCCGGAAATACTCATACCTTCAGTATCATTCGGTTTGCCAATAACCACCTTCGAGGTTTGATTCTTCTTTACGGTGACCGGTACTGGTTTAATTAGCTCAAAAGAACTGTCATTAAATGAAAAGCATACAACTAGATATCTCCCAGGCAAAACCTTGTTGAATATATACACCCCATTCTCATCTGTTTTACCCCTATTTGATAAAGGAGTATCTCCATCCAAACTAATAAGTCCGAGGGAACAACCCATTGCTGGCAATCCATTTTCTAATACTATTTTAACTGAAATGGTTCCTGTTTCCTTTTCCTTTATCTTTATTTTTATGTTAGTGACATCTTTTTGCTCTACCAATATCTGTTTTTGTGCAAGAGGTATCTCGTCCTCATGACCTTTAAATACATAGAGTGTATTGACGCCTGAGTCTACCCCTCTAATTACAAAAGATCCATCAGTATTTGTTTTTGCAATCTTCTTTCGTTCAAAATCTGAGAAGATTATGGGATGGTCATATTTGCTATTAATGACTAATAAATTTTGAACAGGTCTATTATCATCTCCTCTTACAACGGTACCGCTGATTGAAAAGCCTGATTTTAGGTTAATATTTAATACTTTTTTAGTATCAATCGGTCCAGTGGTTAAATCAACTTTTTGGTTAAGTGGTAAATAGGAATCATGTAAAAAGGAAAAAAGATAGATAAAACCCTGTCTTAACTCTACTTGAAATCTTCCAGCAGTATCTAATGAAAAGTCCTTTTTAAATCTTCCCTTTTCTAGCCGATAAACCTCGATTTTGGCATTTGACACTAATGTGGCTTTGTCGTCTGTGATAACCCCCGAAATCACATGTTTTTGAGGGAGTTTGATGGTTATATCTTCCTTTCCAGCGGGAATATCCTTTACAGTCAATATACGGTTATAAGTATTTTTATCTGTAACAGTTAGAGAATAAAGGCCTTTTGGAAGCCCTCTAAATATAAAATGGCCTCTACTGTCTATTATACACTCTGAGTCATTCCAGTTATGAGAACTCCGCATTCTATCCCCAATAATATTAACCTCCATATTTTCACAAACTGTGCCATCAGCCTCCAATACCTTACCGGCTATCCTTAATCCTTCTCTTATGGAAAGAATAAGTGGATTTTCGTGAGAAAATTCTCCGGTAGAATTGATATCCTTCTCAAATGGAAAAAATTCTTCCTTTTCAACTTCTATGGTTACGGCTCCAGATAAAAGTCCTTTTAATAAAAAATGGCCTTGGCAATCTGTCTTTGTTGATTTTAAATCCTCATATACAGATTTTTTAAGACAAGAAATCCGGGCATTTCTTACCGGTTTTCCTTTTTCATCAATTAGTTTCCCATGGAGCGTTAGACCTTTTCTTAAAAAAAATGGTTCTTTGAAAGAAGTTCCTTTTTTCACAAAGATTTTTTCTGATATTGGAATTGAATCTTTTTCACTGATATATATCCGAACCTTTCCTGGTTTTAAACCTGATATGTTAAAAATACCTTTTTCATCTGTCTTTCCTCCATTGAAATTATCTAGGGGCATAATTCCTATCACCTTTATCCACGCATTTTTTAGAGGTATTTTATCTTCATTCAATACCTGACCGGATAGCGTTGCACCTGTTTTCAGCATGAATTCTTTTGGCTCGATATTTGTTTTCTCAACCTGGATTTCTTTCTCTATGTTGATAGCCTCACAATGATCGATCTTTAAGGTATAGTGATCTGGCAAAAGTCCCTTTAAGGTAAAATCACCGTTTCGATCAGAACGACCGTACCTATTGATTGAATGAGACTTTCCCCTCAACTCGATTTTCGCATCAAACAAAGGCTTTTTATTCTCCTTGAAAACTTTGCCTTTAAATACAATTGACGGTTTAATAGAAATAGTCTGTTCTGTTAATTTTCCAGATTTGATGGTAACATGGGCGGTTTGTTCTGGAAATTCATCATTTTTTGTACTGAGGGTATAAGACCCAGGAACAATATTTTCAAACTCAGGGGTATTGGAAATGACCTTCTCTCTCAAAAAACTGTATCCCCCACGAGGGTGTTTATCATCATCCAATGATATGACTAATTTATCAGGAATAAAGGTATTTTCTTCTGCTTGAATATGTATTCTCAATTTCCCAGTGTGAACAACGCGAATATGATATGTTATTTCTTGCCCAGCACACAGATTTAAATGGATCGACTTATTGTGAGGAAGGCCATAGCCCATTCCACACACATGGATTGTACAACGACCGGTTTTAAGACCTCCGATTCTATAATACCCCTTTTGATCGCTGTAAGACCTAAAAAATGGGCTGACCTCAACCAAGATTCCAGTTACTGCTCGATCAGATAGGTCGATAACTCGCCCTCGGATTGTAGCACCTTTGTAAGTAAAAAGTTCAAGGTGTTTTCTATTTTTAGATACATTTATTGTTTCTTCAGTTTGGGCAAACTCAACGTTGATGATGCGTATCTTATACTCTGCTGGATAAATGTTCTTAAAGGAGAAGTTTCCGTTTTTATCGGATTTCGTTTTACTAACCTCTTTATATTCTGGGCACTCGGTGTGTTTTAATCGTATTCTGGCGCTTAGAGTTATATTGGGTAAGACATTCCCATTATTGTCAAACACTGTTCCCTGTAGTTTACAGACTTGTGGTAATATAATTGTACCGAGATCTGTACTCTCAGATATTTCTCCGTATACGGAAAAAATATGTTCTTTGGGATATGAGAGAAAAATCGTATAATCGCGATCACCTTTAGGTAGTAAAAGGATGAAACTGCCATCTTGCTGGCTAATTGTTTCTTTTAAAAAATCTTCGGGTGATTCTAAACAATAGCATCTATGATATTGAGCTTGAATTCTAACACCAGATAAAGGCGTTGAGTCATCCCCTGATACAACTCTACCTTCCACTTTTATATCTTCATAGGGACAAAGATATACAGCAACAATGATAAAAATAAATAGAAGTGAAATCTTTTTCATCATTGACTCCATTATCAGCAAAAAAAGGTGTCAGACAAAAAAATACGATACAGGGCTGAAATATGCCATTTTGAGGGTCGCTGGTATTTTAATTTTCGGTCCACCAGATGGGACCTGGCCTTGATACCTACTTCGATTAACTCGCCTTTGCCCAATCCTACATTAGCGGCGTAAATCACATTTTTTTGCATTTTTTTCAATATCATCCGGATACCCAGTTTCAGTGGATTGATCAGTGTAACATTAAATTTCTCAAACCATTTTTCTTCAACCTCTTCGTAAACCAGGACAATAATTGGAATTTTCAGTTTATAGACCTCGCGAGCGATGCGGCAAACCTCCAGGTCCACCGACACATTCCTGACGGCTGAGATGATATATTTTATCTCTTTGAGGTCCAGCTTCTTCCATGTTAGCGGGCTGTCGCCAGCGCCGTGAATGTATTCCACACCCGGGATTTTCTCCTGCCACCGGGCCATCAGGCTCTCTTTAATATCTATCACCACCAGGGCCCAGTCGGTGGAAAGGGTTCTTAAAAGCTCTTCTCCAAAATAACCCAGCCCGATTATCAATACTTTCTGCTTTTCCGCATTCATTGCTTACTCCCACATTTTAGACAGAATCATCTGGAAAGTAAGTATAGCATAAAATCAAAAGGGCTGCAATTTCCCAAAATCCACCATCTAATTTTAAGTACTGGTGGTGGATTTTGGGTATCTCCTTGACTTGAATTTTTTCTTACTTAATCTCTTTTTCGTACCATTTGGAACGATCCGGTTCTTTTGGGCTTTTGGTAATTCTCTTTGGTGGATTCTTTTTCAATTGATCCATCAGGTATTTTACGGCTGCTTCAATGCTCGGATCCTTTCCCTTTACTATCTCTTCAGGCCGGTCATATACTTCGAAACCTTTGTCCGGGTAAATACCAACACCCTCTACGATAAACTCACCGTCTGTTCCCATGATTCCTGACATAGGTACAGCAAAGGAGGGGCCGTCTACAAGCCCGGAACTCCAACCGTAACCGACCAATCCGCCCCAGGTACGAGTACCTATCAGGGGGCCCAATTTTCGCTTCCTGAACCAATAGGGGAAGTTATCGCCGCCAGAGGAAGAGTAGTGATTGATCAACATGACCATTGGACCATCAATAGCAAATCGGGGCTCACTTCGTGGAATCAGTCCCCGCCTGTGCCAGTAGCTGATTGTTCTATGAGTCAGCTTTTCAATCATTTTTATCGGGGTCCACCCACCGCCATTGTAACGTTCATCGATGATCAGGGCATCTTTATCGTTTTGAGAATAGATTCCCTTAAATAACTCCCGATTCCCTTCAATATGGGTGTTGGGAACATGGATGTAACCGATCCTTCCGCCTGATAGTTTCTCAACCATTTTTCTCCTGGAAGAGACCCAATCCATGTACCTGAGACTCAGCTCGCTCTTGATGGGTTTAACCAGGTATGTGCGGGCACCTTCAGCATAAGGCTTAGCATTAACTTTTATTTCAATCATTTTACCTACTGTATTTTCCAGAAATTTGTAGGGATTCTCATCAACAGTTACATCATAGCCATTCAAAGCGATCAGGTAATCTCCTTCTTTGACATCAACTCCCTGTTCAGTCAGTGGGGACCGAGTGGCTTCGTTCCAGTTTTCACCTTCGTAGATTTTGGTAATAATATAACGATTCGATTCTTTGTCAGCTTCTAATTCAACTCCCAGCAAACCTGTATCAAGGCGCCCTACTCTCTTAAAATCGCCCCAATTGACATAGCAGTGACCGACATTGAGCTCACCAACAAGTTCACCAAAAATATAATCCAGGTCTGCCCTGTGACTGACATAAGGGAGCAGTCTGGCATACTTTTTCCTCATTTTTTCCCAATCAACGCCGTGCATGTTCTTGACATAGAACCAATCCCTATAAATCCGCCATCCTTCGTTGAAAATCTGCTGCCATTCTATTTTCGGATCAATTTTTTTCATCAGATTATCCAATTTCAAAGCACCATCTCCTACTTTTTGTTTGGGTTTGATGTCGATGATTCCCCATTTGTCCTTTGCCCGGTAGAGTAATTTTTTATTATCAGCCGACACAGCACCGCCTCTAATTCCCTTTATGACCAATTCCTTTTTCTTTTTCTTCATGTCAAAGAGGTACAGTTCGCCACCCCCTTTGAAATACAATAATTTTCCTCCAAGATCAAAAATCCCCCTGTAATCATCGGTTTCGAGGGGGATAACTTCTATACGGGCATCGATCCCGTTGAAATCGATTTTAACGGATTTCTTTTCTCTTGGAGGATCGACCTTCTTCCCGGGAGTTTTTTTCCCTTTATCATCTTTTTTCTCTGGTTCGGTCTTTTTACCCTCCTCCACATCATTTTCCTCTTCAAAAAGTTTGGGAACATCTTTTGTCAATGCGATCCCATATATCCTGGTTGTTTTGTGGTAAACAAAGTCAAACTCAAAGCTGGAAAAGGTGTCCAAATTAAAGTCTCTTTCGGAGAGGAAATAGATGTATTTCCCACAGTTGGAGAAAATCGGTGAGAAATTATCGTACATATTTTTAAGGAGTCGGTGTGCTTTTTTCTCTTCCAGGGAATAAACCCATATACCGGTCAATTTATTGGAACCGGTTGCAGTATAAATGACCCATTTTGAATCGGGTGACCAGGAATAATCATCGATTGCAGACCATCTTCCCCTATCCACCCTGGTTATTTTTTTAGATTGGATATCCAGGATTTGCAGTTCCCGGTTCATATCGGAAAAGAGGAGCATTTTGCTGTCGGGCGACCACTCCGGCGGATATTTCCAGACTTTATGGTCTTTGGTCAACTGAACCGTTTTTTTGGTCTTTGGATCCAGCAAATAAAATTCATAATCCCCGGTTTTGTCCGAGAAGTAAACGATCCATTTGCCGTCCGGCGACCAGACCGGGTACATTTCCCTGATTCCTTGCGTACGGGTAAGGTTATAAGTGGTACCTTTCTCTGCAGGCACGGTAAAAATATCACCCCTGGCATCAAATACTGCTCGCTTCCCGGATGGGGAAATCCCGTACCCGAACCTGGAAATAAACTCTTTTACATTCTTGAAACAAGGGAGGATATTGGGATTATCGAAATTGATATCCACTGAAATCTTTTCCGTTTTATTTGTATCGAGGTCCAATTTATAAATCCAGCCGCCATTCTCATAAACCACCATACCGTCATGACCGGAAGGCCATAACACATCATATTCGGTGGAGTCGGTTATTTTTTTAAACGTTTCTGTTTCAAGGTCATAGGAATAGAAATTCAGAGTAAGGTCCCTATCTGAGATAAAATAGATTTTGTTTTTATACCAGATGGGGTGTTGGTCAGTGCCTGTGAATGTGGTAATCCGTTTTGAAATATTTTTTTTTAGGTCATATGTCCAAATATCCTGGGCACGGCCCCCTTTGGTTCTTTTCCAGGTGCGGAATTCCCTGGAAATGGGAGTATAAACGATGCTGTTCCCGTCCGGGGAAAAGGTGCCGCCCCCAGCTTCCGGAATCTGAAGGGGGGTTTCCATTCCACCGTTTAAATCCACAAGGAAATATTTACCCATGCGGGGGCCATGGGGAGTACGGTTCATCCGGACCAAAATTTTCTTACTGTCCAACGTCCAGTCAAGGGTAATATAATCGAATCCGCCCCTGGGCGGCATGTTACCTACATCATTATAATAGGTTAACTGTTTGGGAGGACCACCATTTGCAGGTATTGCATATACCTGCCGAGAACCGGAATATTCTCCTGAAAAAGCGATCCATTTCCCATCTGGAGAAATTTTAGGAAAAATTTCCAGTCCCTCGTGGGACGTCAATCTTTTGGCTTCACCGCCGGAAGAGGAAACTGTCCATATGTCGCCGGCGTATACAAACACCACCAGGTCCTTATTAATGTCCGGCATCCTCAGCAGCCGTGCATCCTTTATGGAAAATACGTAAAACGCTAAAAATAAAATCAAAAACACTGTTAGTGAAATTTTTTTCATATAAACCTCCTGGATGATTCATCCTCTTGGATAAATTTTATACGGAAAAAAAGTGCAATTGTTTTGAACTTTTTTAATAATCAATAATGAATGATCAATTGATAACGAATGATAGAAGTGCGTGAAGTTGTGCCCCGCCTGCGAAACAGGGAACTCTAATTTTTTAGAGCTAAAAGATAAATGTAGCGACGCGAAAGCGGAACTTTAACTTTAGGTGCTTAATTTAACTATAATCGGTTCAAGGCCGCTGCCACACCCTGAAAGTATTCATGACTGGGAAATATACTCTCAAAAATGGCAGGGGCAATGCGTAATGTTTCTTCGAGTTCCAGGCAGTAAAGCATTTTCTGGAATTGTCGGCGGTATTCTGACACGTCATTGCCTACTTTTTTGTTGTGGATGATGATATCTGCCATCAGTCGGGCCAGGTTGTCAAAATCCGACTCCTTCATACCGAAACGGGTCATCTCCGAAACCCCCATGCGGATACCGCTGGGGTGGTAAAAGGTCTTGTCATCCGGTAGGGCCTGGTAATTGGTGACAACATTGTTCTCTTCCAGGCGGTTGGCAATCTCTTTGCTGTCACCGAATTGGGAGACCCGAATCACCACCTGGTGGGTGCGAGTAAAGCCTTCTTCTTCTCCACCTTCTACAGGAATACCGTGCGCGGCACAGGCTTTAGCAAAGGCTCTGGCATTTGCCACCACCTGTTCCTGGTATTCGTTCTTAAAATGATTAATTTCAATGAGTGCCACCAGCAAGGCCAGGAGGGTGCCGAGGTGGTGGTTACTGGTGGAACCGGGGAAGGCCCGGGAGTTGATTTCCGTCCAGAGTTTTCGCAAGGGGCTGCCTTTGGGCATGTTGGCGGCAATGATCCCCCGTTGGGGGCCAAAAAAGGTCTTGTGGGTGGATCCGGTCACCACATCGGCGCCTTCGATTAAGGGATCCTGGAAATGCAATCCTAAGATGCCCATAACATGAGCGGCATCGTACATCACCACCGGATTATAATCTTCGGTTTTGTCGATGAAGGCACGCAATGGACGGACGGGTTCAGGATGAAGGAACATGCTCTTTCCGAATACAATCAGCGGCGGACGGTGCTGGTCCACCAATTCTAACATCTTATCCACGTCGGTTTTGTAAGGATTGTTTTCCACCAAAGGAAAATTGACCACATCTCCCTCCACGAAATTAAAAAGGGCGCCAAAAGGCTGAGCACTGAGATGGCCGCCGAAGTTGAGATGGTTGTTCATGACAGTTGACATGCGGCCGGTGTCGGTGAGGCTGGGAAAACCCTCTTTTCCGCCTCCCAGAAATTTGATCATGGCCTTGAATACCACCTCATTGGCCATTTGTCCACTGATGGGACGGGCCTCCACCTCTGTGGCAGAGATGTATTTGCCAAATTCTTCCTTTAAACGTTCTTCCGCCTCAAAGATAAATTCAGTGCCCTGGTAGTAGTAGACCTGGTTTCCCTTGAGTGCCCCGGTTCCCTCCAGGGCTTCCAGCTCCTTTTTTAATGCAGTCTTATGCTCGGCATATCGACCGGAGGGATCGCTGATCTCACAGAGTTTGACCAGTAAAGAGGGGGTGTTTTCGGATGGGATGAGGTTGAAGCACCGCCGCTGGCGCCAGAGGTTGTTCTCGACCACTTTGCGCCCCAGTTCCTGTAGACTCTTTTCTAGTTGATTCATTATTACCTCCAAATGATTGGCATTTTTCCTGTTTTATGATTAAACGAATCTAAATTTTAAGTATACTTCAAAATAATCCATAATGCAATCCCGTGATAAAAGTTGTTCGCTCCGCTCACGTCAGGGAGTACTCTTTAGAACTTGTCATTGGCCTTCGACGTCATTGGTTCGCTTCGCTCACGTCATTGAGTGCTTTTGAGTACTCGTCAGGGAGACTTTTTAGAACTTGTCATTAGTCATTGGTTCGCATCGCTCACGTCAGGGGGAGTTTTTATAGCTTGTCATTGGTAAATTTTATCTTTAATGCTTTCAATGACAAGCCTTAAATCTCTCAATGACAAGCCTTTAAGTACTCAATGACAAGTACTCAAAAGCCACCATGACAAGCCTCAAAGTGCTTATCAACGATTGTAGGTAACTGGCACTGCCTGTTCCTATAGCTCTTGAACAACTTGTTGCCATGCAGCAAAATGAATTTTCACTAATCGTTCAGATGTGGGAGCCAGAGGTAGTAGAAGCCGGTTTTCAAAGAAGGAAGGAGGTTTTCAAAAGCTTTGATTTCCAAAGAAAAGGGATTGCCCTGCGAAGACGCGTTGGCGTAGATATTGGTCTTTCTCAGAGGGTGATAGGTATAGGCAATCACATTGGCATCCTGTATCGAAGCCAATTTCAATACCTTTTTAAATGCATCCTCAAAATACCCAATTTCATCGATGAGTTTTAGTTCAAGGGCTTTTCTAGCATGATAGACGCGGCCGTCTGCGATTTTTTTTATCTCCTCCATGGAAAGAAAGGGTTTCCGGTTCCGAAGCACTACCTGGAGAAAATTCTGATAAAATTCATCCACCATTTCCTGGATATAGGCCCTTTCTTCCTCACTTAACTCTTTAAAGGGGTTCCCGGCATCCTTCATTTTCCCGGATTTTATGATATTCACCTCTATCCCCACTTTATTCAGCATCTTTTTTACCTCCGGGAGGACCGCTATGACACCGATACTGCCGGTGACCGTGGTGGGATGGGCAATGATGGTATCGCAGGCGCAAGCCACGTAATACCCACCGGAAGCAGCCACTCCCATCATCAAGGCCACCACCGGGATGTCACTCTTTTCTTTAAATTTTAAAATCTCGTTGTAAATAATATCGCTGGCAGTGCCTTCACCGCCAGGGGTGTCCAGTCTCAGGATAACCCCCCGCACCAAAGGGTCTTCGGAAGCACTTTTCAGACGGTAATAAATCCTGGATAAAAGGTCACCGTCCCTATTCAAAACACCTGGTTTCTGCTTGATGGCAATCGGCCCGTTCAGATCGATGACCAGGATTTTCTCTTTTGCTTTACTTTTAATAAGTACCACTTCTTTCATCCGGTCTTTGCCCATAAAATCCAGGTGGATATGAGGCGCGCATCCTGATAATGCCAGAACCATTATAAAAATAATAACCCAAATGACTTTCTCTTTCATGGTTTTACCTCCATAACATAATATACAATAGACGTCCATTGAACATGATATATTGTAACAGAGCGGGGTTTTTATCTCAACTTAATAATTTTAATATATACAGCTCAAAATATTAATTTTATTAATTTCAAGGTTAAAAAAATTGATATTTTAGGGCATAATTTTCAATATATTTAATTTACATTCTATTTCGGCTTTTTGTTTGACCTTATTGCGTCATGAAAAAATGACGGTAGCGTCATAAAAAAATGACGCCTGGCATGCTTCAATCAAAAACATCTATCATCCTTTATTATTAAGGTTAAATAGTGAAATTCTTGAATATAAAATGCCAGCCAGAGGTCTGATGAGCGTCATAAAAAAATGACGCTCTTTGGATAAGGGAATCAGAGTCTATTATCCCAAAGCTTTTCATATCTACACTTTTCAGATTTCACAACGTTTGGCATGTTTATTGCTATACTAGAATATGAGAAAAAAAGAGTCATACCCTCATCATCATCAGAATGAAGATGAGAGTAGAAAACATTTTAAATATGGTACAGAAAGGTATCCGAAAGGAGTCTTAAAATAATTTTATAAAAGGAGGTGATTATCATGGGAAAAAACAATTTGTTTAATGATACGTAGCCATGACCAGGTGGATTGGAAACCAAAAACGGTTATTGTTTATGTTAACATTAACACGTTACAAAGCACAACATCTAATTAAAAAAAAAGGAGTGAGAAAATGAAAATCTTGAAAACAAAATGGCTGTTCTGTCTGGTGGCATTGGTCATTATTTTTACCGGAGAGAGCACTATCATGGCCTATACAGTTAACGGTAAGGCTGAATGCGCAGAAAAGGGATGGGTTCCTCAGGGTGCTGTGGTTAAAGTTTTTGAAGTAGACCCTGTGTGCGGAGGTGGATTTGATATCGATGAGATCACACTTGCCACAGTTCCTGTGGTTGATGAAAATGGAGATTTTACCGTTACATTTCCCGGATTAATCGGAGGCGGAGGTTTTGAAGTTTGGCGGCCGGACCTGATTTTTCAGTTTATTCAAAATATCGACGGTGCGCCTGTCATCATTTTTCAGGAGAATGCTTCGGAGACCCACTGGAATGTGGCAGATGGCGATACTTTAAATTTTAAAATAACTTCGCCACTGGCGGTCTGTACAAATCCCAGTGTACCTCCAGGTTCGGTTCCCCCTGGGAATCTTTTCCTGTTTACAAGGATCGGTGTCTATGAAACAGACGTTATTGACTGCAGAGGAAGCGATCCTGGCAGTCAAGGTTATTGTCGTCCGAGAAAGGATCCTAAATTTACCGGTATGAATACGGATATGCCTTTTGGTCGTACCTTAGATATGTTTGGCTGGTTTGGGCAAGACGTTAAAATAGCTTATTACAAGGTACAGTACAGCACGGATGGAGGTACTACCTGGGCGGATATTGAAACACCGCTGCCAAACAAGTGGTATGACACATCAGACCCAAATCCTCTCAAATGGAAATGGGTATCGGAATCCATGGGGCCTTTCCCCGATGGTGGACAGGTTAATCTGTATAAGATCCCGTGGATGGTAAGACCGGGTACACCCTGGTCATGGTATGACCGTGTGATCCGGTTCAACACGACTCTGGCAGCCGATGGTCTCTGTATCATTAAGGTCATCGGGTACAGGTGGTCAGGTGGAAGTCTTGTGGAGGCTTTACCCCCGTATATATCGATCGATTTGAACTATGGAAAAATAAAACTTCAGATCGACAACACACCCCCAGATGTTAAAATTTATGATCTTAGATTCAATGGGTTGAGCAAACCGGTCTGCGATATTATTACTTTTGACTCAACAAATACAATTGATGATACCATTCGAATGTACTTCCGCGTCTATGATCAGCGGGGACACCTCAGGGAATACGGGTTGCAAGCGATGTACGGCCATAACTGCTACGTCAGTCCCACACCGACATCGCCTGACAAAGCAGTCGATAATTACCAGAATAATAGTGGTAGTAGTCCCTCATGGCAGGGAGATATGAGCTACTCCACAGAATATAAGGAGTCTGCTTATGGTACAGGTCCCACCACACCCTGTACTGCTGGTGTAATGCCCACTTGCGCTTATCAATTCAGACTGCATGCCAGCAAGCGAACAACCAATGGTTATGGCCTCATCTATGACTGGGTAGAGGACACCTGGCATGTAACCATACAGAGGAAGTAAAGGAGGTGAAAAATGAAAATGAAATTTAAACATATTTTTTTAGTAGGCCTTGTGGTTGTGCTGCTCCATTTTGTCTCCCCTACCACCTGTGAGGCGTATTCTCTGATGCTGCCCACTACCCCCTGTACACCTGCACTGCCTTACATGGGTGACGCAGACCATTACAGTGGTCCTGCGTGTATCCAGATGATATTCAATGGCTGCCCTGATGTAGGATCGCGTCATCTTCATACGCAAGCCGACTTATACAGTTTGATCTTACTGCACAACACAGAGCCCACCGAATGGTTCAGTGATCCCAATGGTATCAGGGGAACCTTGATGGATTCCACCATACCACGCTGCGGCAATTGGGTTGACCTTTCGAACACAAACAAAGCCACTGTTCTAGGTCAAATGCTTTACTATATGAAAGCGGGGTATTTTACACCTGTTTCAATTGGCAACGGTGAACACTGGGTCACTGTTATTGGATATCACACCGATGTAGAACCGACTTCTACTTCAACCACTGTGACACTGCTGAATATATTCTTTTACGACCCTCTGCCAGGGAATCCAACCCCCAGTGCCTGGGTCACTGGAACCCTTTGGGTGAATGGTTCTGACTACTGGGGAGTGCCTCACAGCAAACCTGGTAGTTCCTGGGACAACAAGTACATTGCTGTTATTGAACCACCGCATGTAAGAATAACAGTCAAAGTCGCCAAATGGATTCGAGAAGGTCGGATTCTTCCAACAGAAAGGATTAAGGAATCCTTTGATCGTTGGATCAGGTATGCAAGAGAAAAGGAGCTGGCCCGTGGACCATTCGAAATCCTGAGCAAACCGGTGAGAATAAAAGAACCGATCCTGGTAAAAGCAAAGGAATATTCATACTACCTGGTTCCTTTTGCAGATGAACGTTTGGTGGCTATTTTTAATGCCTATACCGCTGAATTCGAAGAGTTTCGTCAGTTTAAACGACCCCAAAGGTTTATTTTAAATTCTGAGGAAATCTACGGCAATATAAAAGAGTCCCTTCGCATGTACAGGGTCAGGGATGTTAGAATGATTAAAGCGGAATTCCAGTATGACCCCAAGGAAGCCGTGACAGGAAGGTTCTCACCCACCTGGAAGGTACAAACTCGAATAAAAGACTTCAGGGGAAGGACACGGGAACTGGCAATGATCTTAAATTCTGACGGACAGATACTCAAAGGGCTTGAGAAGTTTCCCATTCCAATAATACCAAGAGAAAAAGAAGAAGTTAAAAAATAAGGAGTAACCAGCACCCTGTCTGGTATTTATTCTGTTCTTAAATAACTGCGGGGATAGGGGGCCATGATATTTTATGTAAGCAGTTGATGTGAAGTAGAGTGCCCCCGTTCCCCGTTGTTCCTCCTAATTTCAAGAATATACCCCAGGCTTTTCTTTTTTTTCCTTCGCGTCTCTTCGCGGCTAATCTTCTTTTCTCTCTTTCTCTGAAGAAATGACCATGGTGTATCTGGCATTATCGACAACCCATTTTTTACTGACAAAATCGTTGTGATATTTATTTTCAAGATAACGTTTGGTCTGGTCACAATAGTATGGACTGGCAGGTATGCCAGAGGTTCCAGTGGGAATAATGGTTTGTGATTGGTCCCAATCAGCAGTGGAATAAATATGACGTTGAGACGCTCCATAATTGACCACAAAGGGATTTCCAAAGGGATAGGAATAGGGACAAACCGTATGGAAACTGCCGCCTACCTCAAAGGGTCCTCGATTGAGGTTAAACAGCCTGGCCAAAAGTTTCACTTGCCCCATGGGATGTCTTAATGTAAACCGGTGGACTTTTCCCCACTGCCAGCCATCGGGATTGTCTCCCAGCTCCAGTTTCAATTGCTGAACGGTTTCCTTAAAACTGGTTTTGATCCATTGGGAAAAGGTTTCTTTGGATTCCGTGTGAATATTGTCGCACCATTCAGAGTTTTTATTTCGCCAGACATTGACCATCAGGTTTCGAAGGAGGATCTTATTCCCCAGGTATTGGTTGTAAAGGTCTTCTCCTAACTCGTCTAAAATAAGATTTTTTACCATTACAATATACAATTTCTCGAAAATAGCTGCGGCCGTACTCTCCCTTGTAAGTACCCCATCCCATTGGGATAACCGTTGAAAGGCTTGCTTCTCCACTGCATTTAAATCATCTATAGTATCCGCCTCCTTAAGAATGTCGACAATATCTCCCAGGAATCGTTCCACATGTTTGGATTTAAAATCAGCATGCATCTTTTTAAAATCGTCTATGGAAAATGTTTCCTTTTCCTCCAACATTTCACGGATTCGATTGATCCGATCAGGAACTATAAACCAGTGACTGATATAGTACGGATAGTCATCATTTGCTGTTTTATTGTTGGCAGAAGAGACATGCCCGCATTCCGGGTTAAGACTATAGGGAAGTTCTTCAAAGGGCACAATCCCTGTCCAGTCGTATTCGTCTGTTTTACCTGGAACCACTGCGATCCCACTGCCTTTCCTGATAGGAACACCTGCACAGGTTTGAAGCCCGATATTGCCTTCCACATCTGCATAAACAATATTCTGGCTGATGGCGATAAAAGTCTTAACAGCGTCCCTGAAATCGCCCCAGTTTTTGGCCCTGTTTAAGAGATAAATGGTTCTCAGTTCATTGCTGAATTCATTACCAATCCAGCGCATAGAAATGGCTTCCTTTTCAATGTCTTTAAACTCTGAGATGATGGGACCCCGATGGGTAAATTTCAATTCTTTTTCTATTATTTTGCCCTCCCTGGTTTTAATTTTTTCATTTATTACTTTCAAATCTTTCCATTCGCCATTAAACTTGTATTGATAGGGATTTTCAGGATTTATCTTTTCCAGGTAAAAGTCCAGATCATCCACCATAACATTGGTCATTCCCCAGGCAATATGATCGTTGTGACCGACCACGATGAAGGGTTGACCCGGGAGGACGACTCCGGTCACATTCAAATGATCTTCCACCACCTGGTGCATCTGGAACCATATGCCGGGGGTAAAAAGTCCCAGGTGCATATCATTGGCTAAGATCGGTTTCCCGGTGGTGCTCTTTTTCCCTGAGATTGCCCAGTTATTACTGCCGCAGAAAACCCCGAGACCCAGTTCTTGCAGTTTTTGGGCTGCGGATATAAGACGGGTCTTCAATTCCAATTCAGAAGCGTTTAATGGAAGTGAAAAATCCGGGAAAACCGGTGTCTCTTGCAATGGAACGTTAGGTATCATCTCTTTGAATTTTTCAGTATCGACCTTTTTGGCTATTTTGTGTAAAAGTATCTCTGCACCCCAGGCAAAGGTCAAATCCCAGGCCATAAAGCCCACCAGGTTAACCGAATGAAAGAGTTCCCATTTTTCAGGTACATATCCTAAAATAGAGAATTCCGGTGGTAGTATGTTTTTATTTCTTTCTATATATTGATTAATGCCATCGGCAAACGCTTCTAACGCCATTATCATTTTTTTATCGGTTTTTTCCAGTATCCTCTTTGATTTTTCAGTCATACGCAGCGAGCGCATGAGCAGGTCTGTTTCAAAAAGATCCTCCCCGAAGATTTCAGCCAATCGTCCGGTGGTGGCTCGTCTGACTAAATCCATTTGCCACAAGCGATCCTGTGCCATGACATAGCCCACAGCCCGGTAGAGGTCTTCTTCATTTTGGGCATAAACGTGAGGAATGGCAAATTCATCCCGATATACGGTTACCGCTGCTTTCATGTTTCTCAGATTTACATTTTGGTTATAATCCGGGATGGCCCTGGTGGCAATGTGGCGGAGGTATATAAGACCCGCCACAAATGCCAGGATTATTACAACAACCAACCCAATAAGAATTTTTTTAAATAGTTTCATTGCTCTGTCCTTATGTCCTTATGGATTATTTTTTGCTTTTTTCCAGGCCTTTATGAATTTTACAGCATTTTCTACCATTTGATTGACATTCTTTTCACCCCGTTCTTTTGTTGCTGTTTTGGGGTCGCCCAACGTCCATATTCCATTGCTGGAGAGTTCATGACTGGCACCCCCTTTTTTTGTTTCAACAGGTACTCCCATCAATGCTCCCATCACATCCAGCAAGCCTGGGTGCTCCTTACCAAGCTCCTGGAGTTCCTGCATTTTGGGCGTAAGTGTAATTTTCGGTTTTTCAATCCTCTCCATTTTCACAAGGTCAGGTTTCAGATAGAGCATGTTGGAGGTTTCTCCGATTCCTGCATGGTAATCAAAAGGCGCAGGCTCTTCCCCTCTTTCCTGGAACGAAGCAAATATGCCTATCCTGACAGCCACCGCTTCGGTGGTATGATTGATCCTGTGCATGACATTATCTTCTACAATCTTGTTACCTCCGTGGTAGCTGAAAAACATAAATCTTTGAAAACCATATTTCATCAACATTTCTGCAGTTTCAAAAAGAACCTCTCCCATGGTTTCAGGTTTCAGGCTTAATGTTCCTGGGAAACCAGAGTGGTACACGCTGTAACCAGACATCAGAACCGGTGCTACCACCACGCCGGTACGGGCTGAAATCCGTTTTGAGATTTCTATGGCCTGGTAATAATCCGTTCCCAGAGGCAAATGGGGACCATGTTGTTCAGTAGAACCCAGTGGGATAATAACCATGTCACAGGTCTTCAGGTACTCCTGCACATCTACCCAACTCATTTCCTGCAGAACCAGGGGTTTTGTATTCTCCCCTGCAAACGTATAAATATAACCGCCCAGGATAATAACCAAACAGATGACGATGGTTAATCTTGTTTTCTTAATATAATTAGTCATAACCATAACAGACCTCCTAATTTATTATGTATTTTTATAAAGAAATGTTTAAAATAGAATTTTAGGCGAAATACGTTTTTATTTCAAGAGATTCCAGTTATTTTGTTGACGGAAAAAGATAAAAGAATTATACTACTATAAGGTAACGTTTTTTTTCTGTGTGTTCTGTGTGTTCGTAATTGCGTGGGCTCTAAAAAAATGGAAGGAGGTAACTATGGCACTTATTCGATGTCCTGAATGTGGGAAATCAATCAGTGATAAAGCAAAAGCCTGCCCGTCATGTGGGTACCCGCTGGTCAAGGATTACCAAACCGGCCAGGTCATGGGCTATTTCGGGTATGAGTACCGGTCATCCAGAACACTTTATGGTCTTCCTCTCGTTCATATTGCTTACGGACCGAGTCCGGCTGGTGGTTTCAGGGTAGCCAAAGGTATTATTGCCATTGGAAATATAGCGGTCGGTGTGTTTGCCATTGGAGGACTTGCAGCGGGAGTGTTTGCCATATCCGGCATTGGGCTGGGTCTTATCTGTCTGGCCGGGGTGGCCTTTGGTATCCTCCTGGGACTGGGTGGTATTGCCACCGGGTATATTGCGATAGGAGGAATGGCTATCGGGGTTTATGCCATTGGTGGGCTTTCAATCGGTATTCATACTATTTACAATGACCCCCATCTTAAAGAAATGCTAAAATCCTTTTTCGGGAAATTTCGATAATAGCCCCTAAAAAAGAGGAAGAGGAAAGAGAAGAAAGAGGGGACAGTTGCCAAATATAAACATTATTTTTTGGTTTTCAAAAACTGTGCAAAACCAATATTTACAAACTATATCCGCCAATTTGGAGAAATTCAAAAAGGTGAAAGAAATAATGAAAGTCATTGAAATATCTATTATAAAAGCTTCTTGAGAGTCTCTTTTATAACAGAAAATGCACAATTTTTGAAAACTCTATTTTTGTGCTTTATGGCTGGCACCCTTTTTCTTTTTGAAGTTAGATTTTGAATGTCATTTCTTGTTGACAATCCAGCACTTTTGAATTATTATTATTGTTGTTGTGGAGGTTCAAGATGAGTCGTAACGGAGTATTAGATTTTTCAAAAGATGCTGTACTATTGTTTGTCCTTTCAAAAATAGATCAATACAAAGGCGAAAAGGAGTTTTTTGAAAATAAATATAAAAAGGATTTTAATAAAGTTGAACAAGAGGCGCATTCAGTCAAAGGAAGGGAAGATTTTAAATTAGAAGAAGACCTTGAGGACTGGGAATTTGCCATTAACTCTCTTGAATATTGGGAAAAGGAATATCATAAAATAAAAAACCATGCTAGAGTTGCTTGATGAATTTAGAGATATAATAAAAAGCACTTCCATTGAAAAGTATGATGTGTCGGGTGGCAACATTAAATTAAGAATGAAACTTATCCTCTTGGATGAGTCTCAACTTTTTATAAGAGAAACAATTATTTCGGGAGAGAAGAGAAAGTATTCCTATCATTGGCAAGATAAGAATAACACGACGATAAAGAGGTGGGATAATGCTCCGGATTGGGATTTGGAAACATATCCCCATCATCTACATGTCGGAGAAACCGTCGTGCCATCTTATGACAGAAGTATAGAGCAAGTTCTTAGAGTCATTAGAAAAGAGATACAAGAGAAAGATTAATCCATGATTTCGTAGCAAAATCGCTGCTAAATTTGGTGCCAATCAAAAATTTCACCAGAGAAATTTTATAGGCTGGCACCTTTTTCCCCATGTTCAATTCTCCTTGCTCCTTGCAACCTCAGCTGGAGAGCCAAATAGGGGACAGTCGCCAATGTAAACACTATAATTTTTTAGTTGGTTTTTATTATACTCTTTTCTTCGATTATGCAAACAAGGCCAGATACCAGTGATAACACACAATGACAAAGACCAGCGTGCATGCCGTAAACACCGTATAAAACAATCGTCCTATTAAGGATCGGTATCTTTTTCTCCATTCCCAAAAGCTAAAACACACAAGAAGGATTGAAATGCAGCCAGGAGCAAAAAGGATCACTGTAAATATCAATTTAACCTCAAAGTACTCCTTTTCCGCAATACCGTGTTTCAAAAGAAATTCTAAACTCCCTCTAAAAATCGCTGCCACTACGAAAAAAAGCCCCAATACCGCATTTATCCAGGCAATAAAAGTTACAGCAGCACTCAACTTTGACCCGGCTTTTGGTTCAGCGATCCTGGCATTTTTTGATTTACGTCTTTTCAGGAATCGGATACCCTTTCCAATCGGCCATATGACAAACCCTAACAGGAAGATGACAAAGCAAACCATCATGATCAGCCTCAACCCACTGCCTATAACCTCTTCCGGCTGTTCTCCTGTAATGGCCGAATCCAGTAACCGTTGAAAGGCAGTGATTTCTTTCAATTGGCTGACCTGCGACCCCTGGCCAAAACCTATATCTTCACTGATTCCTGTTGGCTCCTCATCATAAAGAACAATCCCCCAGAACGAATGATCCGGTGGAAACCACAGCCATTGTTTAAAAGAATGAGCATTATTGGTTTTATAGTGCAGCCGGTAAGTACCTGGAGACAGTGAGATCACCTTGTTTACCAGGCGGTTACCAAAGATACCCCCCGCGTGGACCGTTTCCTTGTAATCCATTAGCCATACCAATTTCCCTGTGCTGGTATTCTCGATGCCACCAAAATCAGACATCCCGAAACGGCCGCCTTCCCCTATTCCGTAGACCCGCACGCGTGTATCGTTCACCAATGTAAATTCCACCACCCGGTATTCATTATCTCCAACACCGCTAATCCCGGCAATGACCCGGCGGTTTTTTAATGATGCCCGTTCCTTCTTTGAAAAAAGTCGGGAATAGACCTCTAACAACCGGGAAGCTTTTTCTTTATGGCCCATGTTATAAACCACGCGCCAATATGACATCAGTTCTCTTTTATATAAATCCAGTGCACCCTCATCCTTTTCCTGCTCCAGTTGACTGATAATCTCGTCTCCACCAGATTCCCAGTTGATAGTCTCCAGGATTCTACTGGTTTTTCGGGGAAAGATAAACATTTTAAAAAAAGTCACTACCAACGGGGAATAGAGTACATCTTCTCCAATGGGAAAGTACCGGCTTAAAGCATCTGTATTGGCGAACACGATTAAAGTCATTTTTTCATCCGGGGCTTTCAAGATCAATGTCGAGATACTGGGTGGATAATACCCATAGTGCCAGATCAACCGGACGCCATTATATACCTGTGAAAACCAGCCCAGTCCGTACGGCAGTCTCTCACCTGTTTTGGTAATAAAGGGAGTAAATGCCATTTCCTGTGTGGCTGGACGGAGTAATATATTTTGTTGGAGGGCAATATCGTATTTCGCCATATCCAACACAGTGGAGATCAGCCCTCCGGAAACGCCAAAAGAATCATGAAAATGTCCTTTTATTACATAACCATCTTTATCCAGTGCATACGGTTCGGTGAGATTTTCGAATACCCGTGTAAATGAGCCTGAATATTCATCTGCAGTCACATTGGGAGCAGTATTCTTCATATCCAGGGGTTTTAATATATTTTCGATAAGGAGGTCTTTAAAAGACCTTCCCGACACTTTTCTAATCATCTGGCCCAGAAATTGGAATCGATATCCGTTATATCTGAAAAATGTTCCCGGTTGGCCCTCGGACGTATGAGACAGTAAATGCCGGACTGTGATAATTCCCGGGCTTCTGATTTTAATATCGAACATTGATACCGGGGCATCAAGGTCAAGTTTTCCCTGTTCAACCAGTTGCATGATAATCGTAGAGGCAAAGGTTTTGGTTAATGAAGCAAGGTAATAGGATGTTTGGGGGGTGGCGTTTATTTTTTTTTCTATATTGGCAAAACCGAATCCCTGGGCCCATAAGATTTGCCCATCTTTTACAATGGCTGCGGATAGGCCCGGGATTTTCAAATCCTTCCTCAAGCCCTCTAGAAATTGGCTGAATTGTCCTGTTAAAATCCTTTCATCCAACTGTGCATCCTCCACATCCACAACCCGAACCTGTGAGATTGCGGTCCCGTTTATTATAAAAAATATCATCATAAAAAGAACTATTTTCTTTTTCATAAGTCGCCTAAAACGCTATGAAGCAGTACCTGGCCCCCCACCACGTGCCGTCGGGCTTCGCCAGGAGTACACCCCCAGGATGACAAGAAATCCCAACATAGAAATAAACACCCCTTGCAATACCACTTCTACCAAAGAGACACCAGTAGGAAACTGCGGAAGAAAAGGTTTAAAATAAACGACCACCCTATCAAAGAAAATGATGGATACCAGGGTGGCTCCCAATGCATAAATATATATAAGAATAGTCAAAATCCCCGGACGTTTGGCCTTCTTCATTTCATAATCTTCAATACGCGCCATCACGGGCTGCCTCACCTCCACCTCCATCGAAGCATTCTTGATGCCTTTTTCAATGATTTTTTCCAACCTGTTATTTTCCATAATTACCTCCGGTTATGTATTTAACAAAAATCGATGATCTTCCCTCAATCGCTGTCTTATCAATCCCTTTCCCCTGTAAATAAGAGATTTGACAGAGTTCAGTGGTATTTTCATGATACCGCCGATCTCTTCATATGTTTTCTCCTCTTTGAAAAAGAGGTGCAGTACCACCCGGTACTTCTGCGGGATATCCAACATAAGTTTATCTATAAGGACGTTAAGCTCTTCGGCTTCCATGTTCCGGGTGTGATTCCCCGATGGATGAGGATTGGAGCGAAGAATTTTCTCATCCATTTTAACCTGCCGCTTGCTTTTTTTTATGAAATTTACGCTCAAATTATAGCTGATTTGAAAAAGCCAGGTGGAAAATTTCGATTTTCCCTTAAAAGACTTAATGGACTTATAAGCCTTAAAAAAAGTATCTTGGCAAAGGTCACCCGCATCGTCCTCATTTTTCACGATCCGGTAAATGAAAAGCATTAACCGGTTCTGGTAGGCGGCGACGATCTCTTCAAAGAGGAAATAGTTCCCGTCTTTGATTTCCTGGATGATCTCTTTTTCTCTTTCGGGATTCATCCTCTACTGACTCACTGGTTTTGGTTATCCAACGGCGGTAAGTATTTCATACCCAGGTGCCGGAATACCAGGATACCTACACCTAAAAGGAACAAGAGTACGCCGAGTCCAATACCTTCCAAAAGACTCTCTTCCACCGTCATCAGCAGCGCTGCCCCGGGAGCGACAAAGATAAGAAGCACTCCCACAAAGAGCAGGATCAACCTCCAGTTCAGCGGTTTGTGTTCGTAAGTCCCTTTGCTGATCATGGCCATAATGCGGGCATGACGCTGCCTGGCCAGGTGATAGATCAACACTGAAAACGCAATGATGGCTGTAATGGGGATTAGCATTACGAACATTCCAAACAGCGCAATGTGGCTCCAGTCAAATTGGGAAGGGTCTGCGTCCCGGGCGGGGATACACGCAGCAATACCCAGCAGCACCAACATACCAATCAAAATATAATTTTTAGTGGAATCTTTCATTTTACTCTCCTTTCTATCATACTCCATGATAATGAAATGTCAAGGTTAAAAAACGTCGGCATGGAGTTCCCATGTTTCCGTGTCCAGGTTATCCTTCAAGAAAATATGTTTATTTCCATGGAATGTATAGGTAGCGGTGGGGGCCATTTTGACCCGACCGGGCTCAGCATCAATCAGGAAAACCTTCTTGAGTATTTTACCCGTCTTATCCATTATGATAAACTGCGAGCGGTTTTCTTTCTTTATAAACGTCTCCACTATCAATGTACCGTCATTCGTAGTGAAATAGCGAGCCGCTGGGACATAGGGATGATAATAGACCATCTGTTTCATCTGGTCCAATGTCAAACCCACCCGCTCTCCATACACCCGAATTTGAGATTTCTCAGCCTCCATCCATGCCAGTACTTCTTTTTTATAGGATTCCGGCATCTTCAAAGGAGGGCCATCCTTTTTAATGGCCGGTAACACATTCCCCTCACCGTCAAACACCCGGATGTGAAATCCACCTTTCTGATCGATGATGTACAACCGGTTCTCTGTAAACCTGGTAAAAATTTGCTCATTTGGACAATCCAGTTTCCCCGATCTCCGGAAATCGATATCTTCTCTGTTGTAAAGGGTTTTGATTGTCTTGAGTTGTTCATCTACCAGTTGAACCGCCAACTGGTTGACACCGTTTTGGCCGGTTAAGAACCTTTTAACGGCAAAGTTTTTGCCCACCGGGATGATTTGTATCACCAGGTAGGGAAACCGTTTTTCCCGGATAAGCTTCCCTTCCGGCGAGAACCAGGCCATTTTATTGATATTGTTCAGCAGGACGTTTCCATCGTGCATTTGCAGTTGCATACGGTTGTTAAAAGATGTGTGAAATTCTCCGGGGCCGTTTCCTATTCTTCCGAATTTCCCCAGGAAACGGTAGTCTTTCATAGAGTAGATATAGACCTCAAGCCCGTCCAGGACAAACAGTTTGCCGCCGCCGACAGCCATCATCGCGGGCCTTGAGAGTTCCTCCAGTTCAGCCAATTTATCGGCATGCAAGCGGGTAGTGGGAAGCACTGAAAGAAAACCTGTTAATAGAATAATTATCATTTTCTTCATTGATCGTTCTCCTTTTTTTATTGTTAAATACTTATATACTTAGACAATCGAATCCTTTAATTGTTGCAAAAATTAAAATATTAAATAGAAAAAAAGGAACCAGGGAAATAACAAATCCTCGCCGAAGGCGTATAAAATTTGCCCGAAGGGCTCCTCTTTATTTGTAATTTGTAATTTTGGGATTGTGGTTTGTCTCGTGCTACGTAGCGAAGCTACTTCGCAGAGTAGCATTGTAATTTGGGATTTGTAATTTGGAATTTCCCGGATAAGCCAATTCCTTTTTGGTTCCGGCTTGTCCGGGCTGTGGACAGACGCCAAATGTAACTATTACCTTTTAATATGAATGGATTTTTACGCTTTTTTCTTCACCTTGTAAAGTACCTGACCAAGGTACCCGCGGCTGTCGATCTCAGCGATATACATGCCTGGCTGGAGATATGCCGATCTTTTTAACATGGGAGCGGAGAGTTGATTAAGGAGCGAACCGGCCTCCCAATCCCCGGTTCCATCATTTAGCAACACAGCTTCATCGGTTTCAACCAACCTGGTTAAAATATCTCTTAAATTCATTTTTACCTCATTCTTAACAATCTTAACAATCGATTTCTCTTAACATTAGTTAGACGTAATTAACCCGAAAGAAGTTCAAAAAAAATTTTTTTTTGTTCTTTTGCTTAACCTTTTTATCCAAATCAATTATAACCGCTAAAAGTTGTCGATGTAGTGCACAAAGATGGTAGTACAGGGGGTAAAGATAACATTGCAGCCAATAAAGTTGGCATTGCAGCGGGTAAAGTTGATGTAACAGAGAATAAAGATGGCGTTGCAACACCTAAAAATAACATTATATCGCCTAAAGTCGATGTTACAGAAGGTAAAGAAGGAGTTGCAGCAACTTAAGATGGCACTGTAACGGGTAAAGATGGCATTGCAACAGATAAAGTTGATGTTGCAGGAAAAAAGAGGGGATAGGCGCCAAATCCCACGGGAGTAATGAAGCACAGCGGGAAAAACGTCATACCGTATCGAAACACGCAGTTTTTCTTTTTGACAATATCAACTTATGGGATTATAATAATAAGTAGTGGAGTGAATATGAAGCATTATAACAAAATTGAGATTAATCCGGAAATAATGTGTGGGAAGCCGATAATTAAAGGTACAAGAGTCACGGTTGAACTTATATTAAGGAAACTCTCGGAAGGTTTAACTCCTGCCGAAATTGCTGCAGATCATCCAACAATAAAGGTAGAGGATGTTTATGTGGCTCAAGCATATGCAGCAGATATAATTGCCGGTGAGGAGATATTCTTTGCAGAGAGCGCTTGATTTCAAATTTTTAGCAGATGAAAGCTTTAGCTTTACAATCACATCGATTTTGATGAAGAGAGGATATGATATCAAGTGCATAGGTGATATGGCGGCTGGAGTTTCTGATAGAGTTGTCTATAAAATCGCAGAAGAAGATGGTAGGATCATTTAAACGGAAGACAAAGATTTTGGCGAACTAGCAGTAAGATTCAAGCTTAAAGCTATTGGAGTAGTACTTTTAAGAATTAGTTCAACAGAAAAAGAGTTGAGACAGAAAAGGGTGTTTGAACTGTTAGAGAGATATCCTGAAAAGCTGAATGGGTATCTGGTTGTAGTCGACTCTGAAAAATTCAGGTTTAGAAAACTATAAAAATCATATTTTTTATTTAAGGTCTTTTTGTCTATATGGAATAGGGGTCATGAAGAAAAAAGAAGAAAAAAAGGGACAGGCCAGAATTCCGAATTCCGCCCTAGCGCCCTAGGGAAAATTTCAAAAAAAAAATAAAAAATCTATTGAAAAAAATTTTTCTTTATGCTATTGTTTTATTTCAGGAGGTTCTTAATTGGGGAGCCAATGTTTAATAATAACATGACAAAAAAAATAAAATAGGGAGGGATTTAAAATGTGTGGAGAAAAAAACGATTTACAATTACCCGTTATTATCATTGTCATCGGCCTTCTCCTGGTTTCATTTAACCTTGTTTATGGGGAGAAAGAGATATCAATGCCTGTGCGGCCCTTTGCGGTCGATCCCGAAAACCGACATCTGAGACTCGACGGTCTCTTCGATGCCTCATCGGGTAATCACATCATCGGGGTCTTTTTAGAAAACGAAAGCGACGAGACTATTTATAATGTGACGGCCAACGCTTCCTTTGAGCCAGGGTCCGGCATAGTTCTTGAAAAAGATTTTGAAGAATTCGGAACTCTCAAACCCGATATCCCAGTGTCTGGTTTTTTCGAGGCAAATTTCAATGGCAGTTCTGCCGGCAAATATCGTCTGACCCTTAAGGTCTCAGGCGATTCGTTTGAGGATACTATATCGCGCCACCTGTTTGTTATACGCTCAGAGTTTGATCCGACGAATCCCAACAAATGGACGGTTCATACACCAGAGGGAAAAATCACCATTCATATAAGGGAATTACACAGCGGTAGTGATTTGGGAAGTTCCATAGCGGGTAAGTCATTCAAATGGAGCGTAGAACACGTGCCTTTTAAAGGCCAATTTTCTAGTCTTCCTTACAGCGATCCCTGGTGGATAGTGCCAGGAAGCATCGTACCGGTGGGCGGAGGGCCGTCTACTATCGATCAGAAGATTACAGCGTTATGTGGAGAAGGTTGGGGGAATACGATCGGAAGTATCGTAAAAGCAGCGTTTGCTGCCTCCACTCTAACAGTGACATCAGATGAAAGCGATCCGTTTCGCAGGGGACAAATGAATACCACGCCGGGACCTGATGAAGTTACAGAAAAAGAGGAGGTGGATGTGTCAATGGAATTCCCGTCAATGGAGCCGGTGGTGGGAAGCGCCTATACTGCCAATGTAAAATGGACATATACTCGTACTACCGATGTCAAGACTTACTCCTATGATGTCCAGGAAAGAGTGAGCAATAAACATTTTGTAAAGAAACCACCTAAGGTTAAAATTAAGCGCCGCAAATCCCAGCGTGGAGTGGAATTTATTATTACAGCACGCACCCAAAAGCCGAAGGGGATGAACAATAACTATGCATATTTCGTTGCAAATCTTTTTAAAGCCGATGATAAACAGTTAAAAAACGTTGAACAATCGATTGTTCTTCGTGATGACGGGCATCAGGGTGACCGGAAAGCTGGCGATGGTACCTATACGGGTGTGACATCCGTTGACCATTTACCCCCTGATACTTCTCTCGATGTTTTCGTATTCGGGTTCGATATAAATAGCGCGTTGGAATCGGATCCCCCTGAAATCGCGGCGAAAAAAATCGGAGGGGTACTTGTTTCAACGCCCCCCTTCAAATTTTTCACCCTGATCCCACATTCTATTATTAAAACGAGTCCAAAGGCCACAGTCGATACTAAAAAAACACCGAAGAAAGAGCCAAAGGAAAAACCGAAAAAGCCAAAAATTCCGAAAACACCCGTAACTGTGACAAAAGCAGCGACAGCTGCGGTAAAGATACTACCCTTCCTCCGTTTTCATTTATGTATCGGCGGGTGGGCATCCCTGGATGTGGGCACCATTGGTATTTTTGATAAGAATGGAGCTGAAACCCCGGATAACCTATTCTCTGCCAAAGACATCAGCGGTTCCTTTTCATGGGGTTTTAAGCTCTGTCTCGGAATCAAACTGCCCAAATCCCACGTTATAGGTGTGAGCGGCGGCTTCCGATTCCCCACAAAAGGTACGTTCCCGCTTGCTCTTGGGATTACAGAATTGGAATTGTCTGCTTATGCAATCCCGGTGGAGCTGTTTTATAGGGTACCTCTTGGAAAAAGCTCCTTTCTCAGATTGGCCGCAGGTATGGATTTCTATCAGTCAACGCTTGACAGCAACATTGGGATGGAGTTCAAGGACTCAGGTACAGGCATTCATGTCTCCCTGGGTGCCGGGTACTCACTTGCGAAAAACCTGGCCCTAATAGTTAATGCCGAGTACATATGGGCTAAACTTAAAAACTTCACAGGTACGATTGACGAGGAAAACGTGCGGCTCTTTGTAAGGGAAGGAACGCTGTTGATCTTCCCCGAAGCATTCGATGATTTACCGCCGTTGGAGATCGATTTCAGCGGTTTGAAACTCTCCGTTGGAATGACCCTCTGTCTTTCCATGTAAACGTTAAGGATACTGATGAGGGGGTACGGATGCAGGTGCAGGACAAAATGAAGAGACAAAACAGTAGTGACCATTTCAACTGGGATGAATTGCTGGAACGTATGGAAAGGCGAAATATTATCCCGGTCATTGGACGCTGCCTTTACTTGATTGAAAGAAAAGGAAGGGGAGAGGTTTTATTGTACCATTACCTGGCAGACAAATTAGCCGAAGAGATGGGGATAAAATCCCCTCCGAATGCATACCATAAATTTTCAAAGGTGGCGCTCGAGTATTTAAAGAAAAATAGTTACCTGAAATTGTCAAAATTTTTGCATACCATCATTAAGTCAGAGAAATTGATCGCTTCCAATCCCTTATGGAAATTGGCCAGGATGAAGGCATTTAATCTTTTTATTAATACCACCTATGATGATCTCCTTCTAAATACAATAAAAACCGTACGGGATCATCCCACTGTGGAGCGGACCTATTCCTTGAAAAGAAAAAAATTGAGCCGGCTGGACGATGACCTTTTCGAAGCGGTGGAAAGGTCCGAAGCCACACTTGTGTATAATGTATTTGGAAGTTTGGACGAAAATATCGATCCAGCCTTCACTGAAAAGGATATGCTGGAAGCCCTTGTTGAATTCCAGGGGGATATGAGAGTCAACCCTGATAACAATTTGTTTCAAGCACTTGAAGAGAGTAGTTTACTCTTTATGGGATGCGGATATGAGGATTGGTTTTTTCGTTTTTTTATTCGCACCGTTGCCAACGAACCCTTTAAATACCCCAAAGACCCACATACCTCTAAATTTATCGAGGATGATTTTTTAAAAGATAAAAAAGGTCACTATAATGAATTGGCTGTGTTTTTAGAGAATTATCAAGCGGAAATCTTCTGTTCCTGCAAGGGAAAAGAATTTGTAGATCATTTATTTGAAAGGATGGAGGCCCGCTCCCCCGATGGGATCATTGCTGTTACGGATTTCCCTGAGACCGCGTTTATCAGTTTTGAAGGAACCAATCGTCCCACTGCCCTTCGATTGGCCTCTTTTTTAAAAGCCGATGGGATTAAGGTCTGGGTGGATGAAAACGAGTTTAAGCCCGGCCAGGAAATCGATGAAACCATTATAAAGGCGATTAACAAATGCCCCGTGTTTATCCCTCTAATTTCCAGGGAATCCCAAAAAATCCAGACAGATAACGGACGATTGAAGTACCACTGCCGGGAATGGGAGATCGCCTACTCTGGCATGAAATCCGGTGAAAAGAGTAAAATCATTATTCCTGTTATCATCGATGAGATCGATTGGATGTATGAGAGCTTCAAAAGTCTCAATTATGTTAAAATCCCGGGCGGAAACAGGGTAGAAGAGTATGAAAAATTAAGAGATAGACTCCTGGACTTGCAAAAGAAAACATGATCGCTGAACAAATGTGATAAAGAGTAGGAATTGGCGAATGGCGAATGGAACATAAGAAAAATAAAGGTGAAAACAAGCAGGGAATTCCAGGGAAAAATCCCTATAAAGGACTGCTTCATTACGAGGAAAGGGATAAAGAGCGGTTCTATGGCCGGGATACAGAGAAAAAGAAACTTTTTAAACTGGTGGAGCACAATTTCCTGACCGTGGTTTTTGGGAAATCAGGCATCGGAAAGACATCCTTATTAAATGCCGGGTTATTTCCAAAACTCAGGGATAACAGTTACTTGCCGATCAGGCTGCGTTTGGACTATTCTTCGCCAGCGCCTTCTCCCCAGGAGCAAATAAGAACCATAATGAGTGATGAGTTAAAAAGATGCCGCATACATGAGACAGGAAAAGAGAAAGAGGAGACACAGCCGCTTGGCCCAAAGGAAACGTTATGGGAATATTTCCATCGGGTCGATCATTGGGATGATACCGGAAAAATCACAGCCCCTGTGCTGGTATTTGACCAATTTGAAGAGGTCTTCACCCGGGGGAAAAATCACCAGGGAATCGATGAATTGATCGATGAGCTTTATTATTTGATCGAAGACCAGGTGCCCGATGCCGTTAATGAGCAGATAATAAATGAAGAGAAGGAATTCCCTTATACCAGTACCGAACGTAATTTCAGGGTTGTTATTAGCCTGAGAGAGGATTATTTGCCGGATTTAACCTCTTTAAAATCCCGGTTTCCTTCTATCGACAGGGTATTGTTCCGGATCATTCATTTGAATGGGAAACAGGCCGAAGACATTATAAAGGTACCTGGCGGAATTCAAGATAAAAATGTGATAACCCATATTTTAGATTTATTTCAGCCTGAAGATGATAAAAAAATCCCTATCGAAAAATTAGAGATTGAACCGTCTCTTCTAAGTTTATTATGTTTTCAATTATTTGAAAAAAAGGACGTTAAATTCATTACCAAAGCAGACCAGGATAAAATTTTAATTGATTTTTATGATTCCGTACTCAAGAAATTCCCTGTAGGGGTCAGTAAATTTATCGAATCAAAATTATTAACCGAAGGGGGATTTCGAACTCCTTTTTACCTTGAACCCGGGTACAAATGGCGGGATTCCATCGATACGTTAATAAATGAGAGAATAATCCGGAAGGTATATTATGGCGAAAAAGAACATATTGAAATCATTCATGATGTCTTGGCCCCCATTATCAAAGAAAAGAGGAATAGAAGAATCAAAAGAACCCAAAACGTGATCATTGGAATACTCTCTGTGTTTCTCGCCGTTTCTATTCTCATAACATTATATGTCATCCATTTAAAGAACATTGCTAAAAGGCAATTGGTCAATAGTCTTATTTCTGAAGCCGGTCTTGTTCTGCCGAGAGATAATGTCAAAGCCATACGCATTTCAGAGGCAGCGTACAATGAAGAGGCCTTTCCCAGACCTCCCCCCCGTCTCCTGCAGGGATTGATCGATGCGGCCGCTTCTACCTACGAACATCCGTTTTACAAAACAAATATGCCTCATGCCGGTGACGTCAACACGGTCGTATTTTCCCCGGATCAAACCCAAATACTCACCGCTTCTGATGATGGGACCGCCAGACTGTGGGATTTAAAAGGAAAACCGTTAGCAACCTTTAATCAGCATACGGCTGCCATTCATTCCGCTCTATTTTCCCCGGACGGAACCAAAATACTCACTGCTTCGCAGGATAAAACCACCAAATTGTGGGATTTGAAAGGAACAATCTTAAAGGATTTTAAGCATCCTTTTCCCGTTAAATCCGCGATATTTTCGCCCGATGGGGCCAAAATACTCACCGTTTCCGCGGATGGGATAGCCAAATTATGGGACCTGGAAGGCACACCTCTAGCAACCTTCAATCAGCGCCCAGATGCAGAAACGATTAATACCGCTGTATTTTCCCCGGATGGCACCCGGATACTCACCGCTTCCGATGATAAAACCGCCAGATTGTGGGATTTGGAGGGGAATTTTTTAATAGAGTATAAGCATATGGGTCCTGTGCACTCCGCAAGATTTTCCAACAATGGGGAAAAAATAGTCACTGCCTCTTCCGATAACACCGCCAAAGTGTGGAATTTGAGAGGAGAGCCTTTAGCCGATTTAAAAGGGGAGCATAAACGTGCTGTTTTATATGCCGAATTTTCCCCGGATGGCACCAAAATAGTCACTGCTTCAGAGGATCAAACCGCCAAAGTGTGGGAGTGGAAGGAAATGAAGGTCATTGCGGATTTAACGGAGCATGCCGCTCCTGTCTGCCGGGCTGTTTTTTCGCCCAAGGGGTCCAGGATACTCACCTGTTCAAATGATACCACCGCCAGAGTGTGGGATTTGAACGGAGAGCTTTTGGCAAACCTGAGAGGTCATACCGGTGCTGTTTTGAAGGCCTTTTTTTCACCAGATGGCTCCGAGGTACTCACCTGTTCCGAGGATGAAACCGCCAAACTCTGGGATTTGAAGACAAAGCTTGTAAAAGACGTCGTAAAGCATACGGGGGGCATAAAATCCGCCGCATTTTCCAGGGATGGCACCAAAATACTCACTGCTTCCCTGGACAAAACGGCCAAAGTGTGGGATTTGAAGGGAAAACTTTTAGCAGACCTAAAAGGGCATAGGTCTTTTGTTTATTCTACTGAATTTTCCCCGGACGGGAGCAAAATAGTCACTGCCTCCGGGGATAGAACGGTTAAATTGTGGGATTTGAAGGGAAAGATTTTGGCCGACTTAAGGGGTCATACATCTTTTGTTTTATCCGCAAAATTTTCTCCTGACGGGGAAAAAATAGTCACTGCTTCCCTGGATAAAACAGCTAGGGTATGGAATTTGAAAGGTCGGATTTTATTTGATTTAAATCACCATACAGATGGTGTTAGAAGCGCCGAATTTTCCCCGGATGGCACCAGAATAGTCACTGCTTCCAATGATAAAACCGCTAAACTGTGGAATTTGGTAGGCGCTCTTTTAGTCGACTTCACTCAGCATACCGATGCGGTCAATTCTGCGGTGTTCTCCCCTGACGGCACCCGGATACTTACCGCTTCGGATGATAAAACCGCCAAAGTATGGGATTTGGAGGGGGAGATCATCGTTGATTTAAATAAGCATAATCACGCTGTTATAAACGCGGTATTTTCCCCGGATGGGACAAAAATACTTACGGCTTCCAGGGACAGCACCGTCAAACTATGGGATTTGAAAGGAAATCTTCTGGTTCATTTCAAGCAGTATATTGGTACTGTATCATGCGCCGAATTTTCCCCTGATGGCAGCCGGATAATGATCGCTTCTGAGGAAGGAAAAGCCAAACTCTGGTACACACCTGAAGCAATTGTTGAGTGGTTGAAAGAAGCCAATATACCGCAGTTGTCCATACAAGAAAAAGAGAAGATGGGGATTGAATATTAAAAAATGATGTTCCGGGCATCATTGGATATAATATATCATTAGAAAAAAAAACTTAAATCCACCATCTCCTGAAAACATAGAGCCATGGATGGAGCTTTTTAGTTTATAGTTTATAGATAAAAAGGGGATAGACGATTTTTTTATGGGGGTCTGAGACAAATTTATGATCAAAACTTGACATTCCTTTTTTTTTGCGATATAATCTTACTGCTTAATAAGCAGTAAGATTAAAAGGAGGATAATATGAATGATCGACTGATTCAATCAG
>Ga0180438_10000538_pt1 | contig 73021 bp, 103 predicted proteins | sample SS_ome_12_FD_132455 | JGI IMG/M metagenome (GOLD analysis project Ga0180438, IMG submission 132455) | Hypersaline lake sediment archaeal communities from the Salton Sea, California, USA - SS_3_D_2 metaG | ecosystem: Environmental > Aquatic > Non-marine Saline and Alkaline > Hypersaline >...
GAACTGCTAGACGATGAACTTGGAGACTGGCTGCTTGATGACGATGAACTACTGGAACTTGATGATGACGAACTGCTAGACGATGAACTTGGAGACTGGCTGCTTGATGATGATGAAGAACTAGAGCTTGATGATGACGAGCTACTCGATGATGAACTTGGAGATTGACTACTAGACGATGACGAGCTACTAGAACTTGATGATGACGAGCTACTCGATGATGAACTTGGAGATTGACTGCTCGATGATGAACTACTGCTGGAACTTGATGGTGATCGAGAACTAGAACTAGACGAACTACTGCTACTAGAACTTGATGGAGACTGACTAGATGACGAACTGCTCGATGAAGAAGAACTTGAACTGCTACTGGATGAGGAACTGCTAGAGCTAGATGGAGATTGTGAGCTAGATGACGAGCTACTGGAAGATGAAGAAGAACTTGACGAACTCGAACTACTACTACTCGATGAACTGCTAGAGTTAGATGGAGACTGAGAACTAGAACATGATGACGAACTGCTGCTTGAGCTTGATGGACTTTGTGAACTTGAACTGGAACTAGAACTTGACGAACTTGGAGATTGGCTGCTGGATGATGATGAACTCGAAGAACTAGAACTGCTGCTTGAGCTACTACTGCTAGATGATGAACTTGATGATGATCCCGCCGCCACAAAGCCGTATACCCGACGCTTTAACGTTAATGGACTTGCGCCGCCATACATAGCCTGTATTTCGTTAAGCGATATAGCTCTATTATACATAAACACACTCGACAACCAACCACTAAAATTATAATAATGGGTATCATTATAAAGTAAATATCCTATCTGAAGGTTTTTAGATGCAGACCGTATCGCATTGCCACTATCACCAGTCTTTACCAAACTGCCGTTCACATACAATCTCGCAGTGCCATCATAAGTTCCAACAACATGATATTGCTTGTAGGTTTCTAAAGTGAGTACAGACTCCAAAGCGGCGCGATTGGCTGTCCCATCATTTATGATCATTCTGAAATGGTCAGTAGAGAGTTTTTGCAAACCATACGTTTCATTACCACTACCGTTCCAGCGTATTACTAACTCTTGCTCGCCACTTAGAGTGTAAAACATAACGGAACAAACCAGCGAAATATATTCAACATTCAGCAACGGACTGTACGCAACATTTATTTCGTCCGGGGAATCAAGACGCAGAGACCCAGCCTCCCATGAATGATTGGTCATTGCTCCGTTAAGTTTATTCCCCGACCAATCATACAAGGTGCTGCCAGTAGCCCCCAACGCGGGCGACCAGCAGCCCGCCAGCCCGCGCCATAGTTCTGGATACTCCGACTCTGCGGCACATCTAGCGAAGCCTTGACCGTAAGTGGGCTTTGGGAGAATAATACTCGGCATTATTGCACCTCGTCAACCAATGGCATCATAGTTATTGACATCTCAACAGCGTCGGCAACGAAAGCAGGTGTGGCGCTGTTTACTACAACAGGAGAGACATATCGTAGAGGCGGTGAATATACCCACGTCTGCTGCAAGACGACTGTAGTCCCGTCATTCGTACACGTCAGAGTGCCTATATAGTCTAGTTGCAACAAACTCTCGGCTAAAGTACTTCCTGCTGTTCCTGTATAGGCGGCGTCTGCCCCCGTAAGTCCGCCAGGGTTGGCTGTGGCTGCTGTAGCAGACAATGACGGCCCCATATATATCTCCACCGTATCGAGGTCTGTGGGAGCAGAAGCAAACTCTATGCGTGCTGTCACCGCATAACGAGGCGCTCTAGTAGCTCCCAGGTCGGCCTTTGCCCCCTGTCTCGCCGCTGCCGCCGCTAATCCCGTTAAGTCAATCTGGTGCGTTCTCGTCCCACCATCGCCATTATAGTCGGTAGTATCTGCCCACACTGTGGGAGTGAGTTCTTTTAATAGAATTTCATTCGCCATCTATATCACCCCTTATGGCAATTGCCTTGCTTCGGCTACGTCAGCGGCAGTGACGTTTATGTTAGCCCCAAACAATATCTCAGCACGTGTCGCTGATCTTGTCCCTAATGCTATCAAAGCCGCCCGCGTTACCGGTGCATCTCCTACCGTAAAGACTCCCAGTATTTGGTTGACAACATCGGTATTGGTAATATCTATGGAAGTATCGCCGTTACTGAATATAAGCATAATAAGGTCGCGCTTTCCCTGCGATAATGCTTCCCATTCAGCTATACCCGCAAAAGTTGCCCCGTCTTTCTGTGAACCTATGACATCTCGCACAGCATGTATGGGGACGCTGGCATTCGGGATGGTTTCTCCAGACAGGCCGACGGTATTTAACAATGCCGCTGCTTCTGGATGACTCGTCCCTGCGTATCCTAAAGTCATAGGATCGGTATCCAGTTCGGTTTTCAGGACTGCCAATTGGTCATTATCTAAAGCCATCTTCTTTCTCCTTTATGCTACACTCCTTATAAGAGCTATACTGTTATTGTATCTATCACACAAAACCATTATATCATCTATTCGTGCTAAACTATCAATCCATTCTGAAGGTATACTTCCTAAGCCATAATAGACACCGGCTAATCCTCCAATAACTGCTCCTGTAGTATCTGTATCACCCCCAAGATTTATAGCAGCCAATACTGATTCTTTATATGTATCATATTTCAGAAATGTCCATAATGCTGCTTCCAAAGTATGTATGACATAACCGTCAGACTGAATTTCGTCTATGTCTATATTAGATATATTACCATCCAGAATTCTATTAAAATGTGGTAATTCATCATACAGCTGATTATCGATATAAAATCTATAGCCTAATTCCACCATAGAATGATATGCCGCTAATCTATCCTTACCTGATAGCAATTCGGAAAGCATAATGATATATAACCCACAGGCTATCTTTGATCGTGGATGAGCATGAGTAATGCTGGATATATCATGTACCATAAACAGTTTATCGGCTAAATATTCATTTGGATAATATACTGCTGGTAAAATACACATTAACGAACCATTACCATTGCTTGCAACATCTCTACCTCCCGAATCCGCTGGACTAACACCATTGTTAAGACTGGCTATAGCCGTTCTGGTAGTATTGCCTATATCGAATACTCTGCCGTATGATGTCCATAGAGCTTCATTATACCATTTGGTATAGGCTTCAGCTATTAAATTAAGATCATATCCTACACAAAGCTGCTCAGTTAAACATAAAGCTAAAGAGCTATCGTCTGACCACGTTCCTGCTGGCTGATTATGTGTGCCATAAGCCATCATATCAGATACTGGCTTCCTGTTCCTTGTAGCCCTATCTTGGAACTCTACAGGCACTCCTAAAGCATCGCCTACTATTAAACCTATTATACCATCTTTACAATTCACCAAGTATACATCCTTCCCGGTACTGCTCTGAAAAATTCAATCATCTCTTCTCTGGTACGAAATTCCGGTTCTCCATCAATCTTACTCTTGACGTTTTTATTATATTCATTTAATGTTAATGGAATGAATTTATAAACCCTGCCATCTTCACCTTTAGCTATTATAGCCTCACCTTCTTGACTTATCTTTGCTCGGTCTATCATACGTTGATGGTTCATATCAAACCACGATATATTTCCGGTTACTTCTTCAACATTGATACCGATTAAAGCAGTTCTGTCCTGCCGTGATGTTATTCTGTACATATCTTCTATATCAAATATCATTCCATTAAATCTCCCATTTCCCTTGCTACTCGTACAAAATCCTCAACTCTTTTCCCATTTATCTCTTCCATACCAGCAGCCCTTAAAGCATCAATCGCTCTATCAGCCTCCTGTCGTGTCCTAACAATTACATTATCTATAGCATCAGGGCCTATAGCCTTTCTAAACATTACTTCATTACCAGACCTCAAAAAATCATTCAACTCTGTCGTCAATTCAAGTGGATTAGGAGCTTGACTTAGTGAATAAGGCCTTGTAGTACCATAATTATCAGATAAATATCCATAATGATCAAGTCGTCCTAACTCTTTTGGGCTAATCTTAAAAGTATGTCCATAACTTATCCCAAACCTCCGGCCGTCATCACTCTTCGGTATGAGTCTGGTAAAGACACTATCTGCTCCGCCTGTGCCAAAATCTGAACTTGTAGACATACCATCTACCAAAAGGCCTCTATCATATCTTTCTTTTGATGACATAAGTCCATTTTTAACCACATTTACCAAAGCATCATTATCTAACGTACTACTATGATGTATGAGGGATTCTGCACCATTATCACTAAAAGTTTTAATAACTGAATCAGGCATACGATATGTGCCATAGCCATTGGTGATTTCATTATATGATGTTTTGTTTATTATGGCAGATGCTTGGTTAGGCTTGAATCCTGCATTTATCAAGGTTTCCTTTACTTCTTTTCGTAATTCTGGCAGTTTCATTGTCTGGAATTCTTGTCGCTGAGCCAAGGCTCTTGGCTTATCATATTGCCACATAAGTTTATTGTAAATCAATCGCTTCTCATCTGTTCCTGTTGGAATTTTCAAGAAATCTCTGTTTAATTTCAAGTCGCCAAAAGCCTTCCTAACAACACTTCGCATTTCATCTATATCACCGGCATCCACCGTCAAACGTACACTACCTGTTAGAGCATGAATCCCCTGACCAGCAGCATCATCCACTACCTCGAAGAGATAATTATCACCCTTGAATCTTGCTCCCTTAGCCATAGTCTTAGTAAAACTATCGGCATGTGGCCCAAGGATATGATTTCCATCTTTATCTATCACAGGAAATCGCTTTTTATATTCCCAAGGTGCTTTATTACCTCTAGCAATTACCTTTTTAGTAATATCATCACCAGTTTCCTTGAACTGTAACAAAAATTTTTGTTTACCTTCTTCAGATATTCGTAATATTTCAACATCATGATTTTCTATTCGCCGTCTATCCATTCGTAGATGTTGTGCAGGACCATCCTCAAATATTCCAATATCCACATTATCTAAAGCATCTTCTGCTATAGGAGCAGGAGTTGATATAACAGGTTCAGGTAATACTCTTGGTGTTCTTAATATTATACCAGTATCAAAGCCTTTATCCGGCTGTAACGTAGTAGGATTAGATACAGTATATGTCATATTAGATGTAACTGGAATGAGCAAACACCTGCAATTATGCGATACTATCTGATTAGCAATATAACTTTCATCATCTTGGACACTAAGGTTATAGACGTAGCCTTCGTAATGTTCTTGTTTGATACCCGGATTAGTACAGATACCTACTCCCGGTAATATAGATTGTACTTCATTCTCATTAGCAATCTGAGATAATTGCTTTGCTCTTTCTTCAACGTCATAATAATGTACCTTTGGATGACAACTAACACATAAAGTAATAAGATTCTCCATCCTAGAATTCATCTTATCATTATCAATATGATGAACAACTTTAATACCTCGATATGTGCCACATAACTGACAGATATTACCATCTCTTCGTCTTATTTCTTTTTTTAGTTTGTCTGTAAAACCATCATCATAAGGCTTCTTTTTTATACCACCTTTCCATGCTAGATTATTCTCTAGCTTATGACTATATACTCCAGCTTCAGCAGCACACCTAGTCGAACAATGTTCTTTATAATTTCCGGCAGTAGCATATACCCATGTCCCGCATATAGGACACTCATGGCTTCGTTGCACTTCAGGCTTAACGATCATTTCTTTAGGGTGTGATAAATTTTGTTTAGCCCATATTCGTGCTATTTCTCGTCTTAATGGATTATTTGTCCATTGCATCTTACTCTTAATAATTTGCAATGTGATAACTCTATCATCTAATTTGAGTTTTTCTGCTTCTTTCCATCCATCATCAGTCAATATCCTATGATTAGGAGTACATTTAACATGCTCACCATTCTCTAATTTTAAACTAATTATCTCACCATTATACCATTTCTTATGTAAACCTATAACAGGTTTCCAATTCCCTAAATGAGTAAGAACCAAAGTTCCCTTCTTTATCTTCTCAATAGGAATTGGTCTGTTATTTCTTGGCCTTACTTTATTGGTTATCATCGTACCGGGCAAAAAACAATTAAATCCGTTCGGAGGTGTCCAAAGCCCCCATATAGGGTCATCTCTGGGATATATTCTACCATCCATAGCTGCATGAGTTTCTCGTGTTCTCTCATCCAGTATAGCACTATACTCATAAGCTGGCACAAAGTCCATTACATCAGGGTCGTTCATCATATTCCATCTACCACGATTATATATGGTAGAGAAATTCGTCCTGAGTATAGTCTCTGTATGAAATGGTGTTAATGGCTGTCCTTTTCTAGCTTGTGTGCCAAAGACTGTGCCTGTATACTTGACATTGGCTTCTTTCAACCCACGTTGAAACTGCTGTAATGTCCATCCTTCATCTACTGCCTTGCTCACTAGCTGTCGTGTACTATTGAGCATATCTTTATCGACTATACCTGCCACAGTAAATGCTCTGGCTCTTTCCCTAGCTACCATCTTATTGAATTCGGCTTTACTTACTAATTGCCGTCTGCCAAACTCTGCCAATGCCTCTCTTGGCACTAAGTCTACAGGCTCTTGGAATATGCTAACCCCGCGCACTTTTATTCTATGCCCTAATGAATTCTCTATCTCTTTACGAGCATCATATTTACCCTTGAAGTATGTATAACCAAAGGCATTTAGTAGATGCGCCCGCAATTTAGCACTATTAACTGTGATTTTCTTTAAGTTGGTTAATCTGCCTGTCTTGAGTATCTTATGTCGTTTAACCTGATTGACTATGTTTTGTTCAATATCCTGTATATCTTTTACAACTGTCTTGGTAGCAGACTGAACTCTATTCTCTTGCTCTTCTGCTCTCTTCAGGAAATCTATCTTGGTAGCTTCCTCGAATTTACTTAATGGCCTTAATAATAACTTCTCAGGTATTATTGCTACTGACATAATATATACCTTTATATAACACTTGTTATTGTCAACCAAACTTTAGTAAAGAAAATACGTCTTTTTATTCACAACTGTTAATAGGACTTAAAATTCCCTGTATGCTATTTCATCATCTGAATGATATATATATAACCTACCCGACTAGAATCTCGTTAGAGACGAACTACGACCGTTTTAAGTGGTCTTCTGTAAGGCATCATTAAGCAGTTCACATCTAGCCGCTGTTTCAAGCATCTCTACTTCTATATCATTACTACCATCAGGGCTATAGAATTTATATGGTTCATCGAAAGTTATAGCATCTTGAGCCATCTCCGAAGCTACTGTCTTCGTGAATGGCATTATATTGAGATAATCGCCTATCCATTTTCGTATATCAGGATCGTTAGGGTCAATGAATCCAGCAGTAGATAAGGTAGCAGCTATCTTTGCTTTTACCTCGTTGCTCTCTTCAGTCAATGGATAGAATTGGAATTCAGGAAATGTATTAACAGGAAAATTCCATCGAATGAGTGGTGTGGTAAGCTGTTCATGCATGATCTCTTCTAACATCCTGCCTAAATGCCATAATATACCTATAAAGAGGTCAAATTGTTTCTTACCTAAAGCATAACTGCCTGTAGAGCCTTTATCCGTGAAGCCTAATAGTTCAGGCACTAACAATGCTCTGGCTATCATCGTATCACGTTTATCAATAGCTTTTGTGTATATATCAGAGCCAGTCCTGTCCATAGTGACTGTATCTATCTCCACACCTTCTGGCTTGATAGCTTCTGTATGTATCTGTAAATCTTCTAATATTTCTAATAGTTTAGCTTTCGTATCTTCATCAGTACCGGCAGGATATGTACCAATAAGGAATGGACTTGGATAACGTTCCAGCCATATAGCCTGAAATCTCATTATAACATCTTTCTGCCACCATGGGATATAAGCCGCTTTCAAGTCCGATATACCATAAGGATTTTCCCACTCAGGCATCCATGACGATATTAGAAATTTATCGACTGGTAGTATAACATCTTCTCCACCCTGTTTTTGTGTTAGAGACTCTATATTATTGAATTTATCCATATTAAAGGTGAAATCATGTGGTTTCTTGCTCTTAATACTCGCTAAGCCTATCTTACCAGCAAATTCACCTTCGGTAATAGGATAATAGTTTTCTTCCAGTATGGAATAGCCATAATCTAAACACGTCATCATACCCAATAGAAACTTAATGACTGTACCCGGTATCTGTGTCAACTGCTGGTCGTAATATTTAGCGATTAATACGTCTTGTTGAGAATCGCTGGCTGGCTTGATAAACCATTGAGTAGATAGTCTGGTAAACTTCTTTACAAATAATGTCGCCTTAACTGTGGAGTCCTGTTTCATGGTATCAAATATACTTAAGCCTTTTTTCTCCACTAAGGTATCGGGATTATGCTGTAAGCCTAAAGCATCCACGATCATAGTATTTCTACCAGTGGCTAACTCCTTACCTACCCAATCGGGATTTATCTTCCCATCGTCTTTAGGGTCATCTACCTCGTCAAATACGGAGTTATGTCTAAGACTAAGGTCATACCTATCGTCTCGGTTATTCATCGCTTACTCTCCTTATAGATAATCAGAAACTCCGCGAGGCCGTTCTCTCCGACCACTTCTGCCTTTACGAATACCAATAGCAGCTTTTTTCACTTCATCATAAGTCCTATCTGTGCCAGTATTTAGATGTGACTTATCCTTTACTACGACAACACCTTCTAATAATTTATTTAATGATTCTATCTGCCCTCTTAGCCATGCCACCACTCCACGTCTGGCAGCCTCTACACAATGGTCGTCTTTCTTTATAGGCTTCTCACTTAAGCCGTTCTCAGGATAGGATAGTTTTTTTATCTCACTGATAAATACAGGGCAAGCACTGCTTATTATAAATTGTGGCTTTCCATCTACATTCTGCCTTAATAGATGCGATATAGCCATAATACCTTCTTGTATTTCACTTACTACAGGCTTAATAGGTATTCCTGCTTTCCTTATCGTATCTATCTCCGTAGCACCAGCAGGGTCGCCAAATGTCATAAGAAATGCCGTATGCCGTCTGCCTTCCTTTAGATGTTCGATAATATCCGGCATAGACATACCCGCTTGAACTAATTCATAATAGAATATAATCTGATCTCTTGGTGTGATAGCAAAATATAGGTCTACAAAAGGAGCAGAGAAACCAAAGTCTGTTGTTCTTGCCTTCTTCCATCCTGTCTCTATATGTATTTCCTGTGCAGGTACTATATGGAAATTTTCATTGAAATCAGGAAAGACTAAACCTGTCCGTGAAGGTCGTTTACAGAATAATTCCGCAGCTACATCCAGAATCTTTACCTGCCCTGTTGTCTCATCTGTCTCATAACCCTGTCGTATCTTCCGTTGGATATTCTCTACTGTATTATGACCCATCTTAGGATGTTCGCTAGGTAAGATAAGTCCCATAGATACCTGCCGCTTATGCTCTTCCCGTGCTATTGGCTGTAATTTTCTCTCACAGTAAGGGTCTATATTACAGTTATCGCAACGATAATCAAGGCAGGATTCCAATACTTCTAAAATACACGATATATAAAGTTTATAACCCTTGATCTCGGCATTATCTACCCAATAGGACATCAATTGCCCTACTTTGTGCATGGTAGACATTAACGAATTAGTTCCTTTATGTCCATGCTGGTCTGTAGTCTGCTCTAATGCTGAATTGAGTATATCTACTTCCATCTCGTCTATCTCATCGGCAAATAAAGCATTTGGATGTGGCCCTCTCTGAGCTTTGGTAGACGATGTGGTAATCTCATACATAGAGCCATTAAGAAATTCTGTATAAGTCTTTAATGGCTCTTTTCTTAATACAGCCCTACCACTTATATCATCAGTAGCTCGCCAGAACATATCAGCAGCCTTATATACTCTCCCTGCTTGAGCGGCAGAGCCAGCACATATATTAGCCTCCCATACCTGCTTGTATCTAGCCTTTAGCCAACATAATAGAGCAGCATCGAAACTCTTACCCCAGATACGGGCAGCCCATAATAATGAATCCAGTACATGCTCATAATAATTATCTGTGACATACTCTAAAGGACTGCAATGCCCCGAACATACCGACCTATTAGGCAGCCATACTCCCAGAACTACCCATAGCCATTCCTGAAAGTCCTTCTCAGATGGTGGCCCGGCTATCAATAGCTCTGTTCTATTCTGCTTTATTTCCATCGCCTTCATCTGTTTTTCCGATAAGACGACTGGTTCTACGGAGGATGTCATGTGGTCGTTTAACCTCTAACGTTACCTTCATATCAGGCTCTTCTTCAGGCTGCTGTTCTCGGATGCCAAATAGTATATTGTATTCATCTATGGTAAATTCACTGGCTCGTAAAGCATCTACAGGCTTGACATCCACTTCTCCAGTATCAAGCTGCTGGTTATACTTAGCAATAGTTCCAAGCTGTGACTTCAATACCATCTTTCTCATTTCTACTATAGATGGTATATCAATTTTTCGTAAAGTTTCTCTGATAGTTTGCTTGTGTTTTTCTAAGTATGCCTCTCTTTTAGCCTTCCAATTACCTTTATCTGCATGTTCTTTTACCGTTACTCGATTCTTTACCTTGAATTTTTTACCAAGCTCAGCATAACTCCACTCTATATTCTCGCCAGTGGCAGGATTCACCTTCCCTGCTATATACAATTCTTCTATCAGTACCCAATCATATTTACTTCGACTGGACATGTTGTCCACCTCTCATTTGTGTTTCTTTTCTCCATTTTAACTTTGGTGCTATCATTGAGAAAAATGCTCCCCATTACTATTCAAGACTTTCAGTGGGTGTTAGAGACGATAAGACACATATTTTTTCTAGTATAAGCCCATTTTGGACTTCCTTGTGTACCTTAGGGTCGATCTCCAGCAGACCGCCAATACGGGCAAACTCTTCATCAATCACGTCCTTAGCCTCTATAGGGTATCGCAATGTCAACGTCTCCCATTCTTCCGGTGGTTTATCTTCGCCAGTATCGCTAACATAATGGCCTTCCCAATCAAATTCAAGGCTGGCTATTATATCACTTATCTCATCATCAGGAATTGGCAGTTGTAGATCATCATATTGCTCAACCATATCCCGCAGCAATTCAGCATATCCGACAGAATTAAAAGGCACCTGTTGCTGATAAGCTATGGTAAGCTCTTTCGCTCTTTGCTCTGATACGTCTGGTCCTTCATTATATATTAAGAGTTTATGTTGACCTAACTCCTTCCAGCCCCGCCATCGCTGCTCGCCATCTATAATCTCATAATGGCTATCCACCTCTCGAACAACGATAGGCTGCCGCAGTCCATTCTTTCTTAACGAGCTTACCACCTTCTGATATTCTGCTGTATCAATATCTTTTGGATTCCATGAATTAGGCTCCACCTTCTCTATATCCACAACTCCTAAATTTTCGGGGTCAAATATTATCTCCATTATTCACTCCACTATAGCATCCCAATCAATACCTCTTGCCTTCCATAATTGTGTATAATACTCTTCCATCTTACGATAGGCTATAATTGCAGCCTTTAGGCGGCTGTTTCTCGAAGAAGGGCCTGAGTCTAAACATCCATACACAGGCTCTCCTGATGCAGAGACTTGCAGTATTCGTGGAATAGCTCTTTTATTCACTTCGTCATGGCCGCCTTCACGTTTCAGAGGAAGCTGCCTGAGAGTATCATCTTGCCATGCTGTTAAATTACCATACTGAACTCCGGCTTTCCATGATGTGCTATCCACAGAATAGAATGGGTATCTATCCAACATCCGCTTCTTAACACATCCGAACCCATGCAATCGAACCTTCTTCCGATAGGCCTGATGTATAATTGGCATATAGTTTAGCCGTTGCCTGTATATCCTATCCCCCTCAACAGCTACATATCGGCTTTCAGTCTCATCAAGCAATCTATCATAATCCAAAGATGTCATAACCTTTGGATGGTAGACAGTGATACACTTAGAGCGTGTCTGAAAAGGTTGAAGAAACGAAAATAATGGTGTAAACTAATGGGTTATGGAAAGGAAACCATATCCCAGCGATCTGAACGATGCCGAATGGCAGATTATTAAGCCGTTGATACCACCGGCAAAACCAGGTGGTAGACCTCGCAAAACAGATATGCGAGAAGTGCTCAACGGCATATTCTATGAATTGCGTGGCGGCTGTGCTTGGCGAATGCTTCCCCACGACTTGCCACCTTGGCAAACAGTCTATCACTACTTCCGTCAATGGAAAGGAGACGGAACCTGGGAACGCATGAATCAAACACTCCGTATAAAGTTGCGCATGGCCGATGGCCGAGAAGCTGAACCCAGCGCAGCAATAATGGACAGTCAGTCGGTAAAGACCACTGATGTAAAAGGAATCCGGGGTTATGACGCAGCTAAACAAGTCAAAGGACGCAAGCGTCACATTCTGGTAGATACCATGGGATTGCTTCTGATGGTTCTTGTTCATGCCGGCAACATCCAGGAGCGAGATGGAGCCAAACTCCTTCTGAATAAGGCCAAAGGTTGCTTCACCCGTCTTTGTTTGATCTGGGCAGATGCTGGCTACAACGGTAAAGCGATGATAGACTGGGTCCGTAATACCCATGGCTGGATACTTGAGATTGTGAAGCGTGATAAAGGCGTCAAAGGCTTTCAAGTGTTACCTCGTCGTTGGGTTGTGGAACGCACGTTCGCCTGGTTTGGTGACTATCGCCGATTGAGCAAGGATTACGAAGTACTGACTGAGACCAGCGAGGCTATGATTTATGCTGCTATGGTCCGCTTGATGGTGCGTCGTCTGGCACTTAAGTCTGTTGAACCAAGAGCTAATTCACAGACAACATCTAAGGCAGCTGCATAGCTTTTCGCAATCTCAAACTTACTGCGTATTTATGACAGGACCAGTGTATTCCTATGTTGGGATACACTTCCATATGATGAGTATATAAGGATTCATCATCGGCAATATATCTTGACTCTTTAGAATTTAGCCAGTATATACTCGACTATTAGACCTCTACGGACTTCTCAAACACGCTCTTAGCAAAATATCCCTTCTCTTTTAATACTTCCCGCCACTTTCTCACAACTTCCTGCCCGACTAACTCACCGATATCAAGCTCTATATAATAATCTATTATTTCATAAACCTTATGCAGCCATTGAAGAAACAGGCCAAAATAGCTCTCCGGGTCGTTATCTTCTTTTTTCTTTTTCACCCGGCCTGTGGTAGCTAATAAGGAATTATGCTCAGTAAAAAAACTATGCGCGCCACTATCAACAATAAGGTGTGTGTCCGCTTTATCAAGCTCTTTGAGAAACAACTGCTGCTTATCACTGCTGCCATAGTAGTAACTCCAAAAGCCATGCCTGATCATCTTATCATCCAAAATCTCTTGATGGAGTGATGCCTTGGTAGTTTCTAAACCTGCAAGGTATATCCTCATATCAAGCACCCATTATATCAAGCATCTTATCAATATTCTCAGAATATCTGGCTGTATAAGACAAAAAAGTTTCAGTCATATCTAAAGCCCTTATGACCTTCTGAACTGCCTCATTAAACGTCTGGTACAAAAGCCGCCTATCGTTAACCAAAACATCCACATAGCTCAATTTGGCAGGGCATATCGGTATACAGCCTAATGCTAATCCTTCATTAAGAGCATATCCAAATGTCTCTTGATCTGCTGAAGAGAATAATACCTTTGCCCTTGCCAGTTCATCGTAATATTCTTGCTTGGTAAGTCCTGTCTTAGCTACGATATGAGCAGGAAAGGTGAACCCAGGAATATTACTGGCTAATCGTTGTCTCGAAGTGGTCACTATACCTTCTACTGCTCTTCGTTTCTGTACTTCTTCTACAAGGTCAAAGAATATCTGTGGATTTTTCTCCTTATCTATCCTGTGTGGGAAAATTATTACCTGCTCTTTCTTGGTAACATTAGATTGGATGCTCTTATGATCCCACACTAGCCCGGTATCATAAATATGGCTTAATCCTGTCCAGCCTTGAAGAAGCTCTTTATGGTATCTACTACCAACAAATACATAGTCAGCTAGAGTAAGCCAGCCCATTTCATTATGCCGCGCCCATTGCCTCATCTTATGGGTGAAATCATTAGGGTCAAAGACTCCCGCATAATGGACACCGGCAATTACAATGCTAAGACCAAGCTGACTTTCCATATATCGCAACATCTCAATTCCGGGAAACCAGAGGTCAGCTATAAAGAATATGTCGCCATCGGATACCTTGTCATCATGGAATAGTTGGCACAATTTCTGTAACTGTATCGCCTTATAGTAATTCGTACCTACGGCATCCAAAACTTCGCCATGTGTTATGCCCTTAGTCAATGGCTCGCCAGCTACCACAGTGTAAGGCACATCACATCGCTGGAATCCATCTATGACCCACTTATACATCTGGGCAGTATATCTCTCTTCTAGCGGCTCTAATGGCACATACCACAACATTTTTCTTCTCCTATGACCATGGATCTATCAGCACTTTGCCACACTGTTTCGATGATTGTAATTCCCATGCTCGCTCAACCTGACTCATAGGCAAAATATGAGTGACCATTTCATCAATCTCCGAGCGATTCTCCCGCATAATCTGCATCAGATGTTCATATCCTTTAAGGTTGTAATGCCAGATACCATGTATTGATATACCTTTTAGATTTATCTGTGGAGTAACAACCGCTTCGATACTTCCGCCTTGTCCTATCAATGCTATCTCAGTCTGGATGCCAGCACAAGCTAAGGCTAAAGCTCTGCCACTCTCACTGCCCGAACATTCCAAAATATATCCCGGCCCTCCTGAGCTATCTATGACAACTTCTTTCACTTTAGATTCTATATCAGCCTCGCCTGTCATAAAGACAATATCAGCACCAACACTCTTGGCTATCTCCCCCCGATATTCATGCTTCGCAATCGCTATGACGTTCTCACCATAATGCTTGCCTAGGATTATAGCCCCTAATCCAACAGGCCCACAGCCAACGACCAAAGTGTACCCATTACCTGCTTTTAACATCCGCTGATATGCCCCATAAGCCGGGCCAAAACCGCATAAAGCCATCATAGCATACTTGAAATCAATATCATCGGGGATTCCTGTTAGAAGCCATGACGGCTTTAATAGATATTGAGCATAAGAGCCTGTGCCTATACTCGACCCTATCACATCTTCATACGAAAACCCATGAGGGCAAAAGATATAATCACCCGATTGACAAAATCTGCATTTACCACATGATAATAACGGCTGTACAACGACCCTATCGCCTACCTCATAACCTTCCGAATGACTCTCTTCGATATAGCCAACTGCTTCATGTCCTAAAGAACAACAATCTCCGCTAATGACACCACGATAAGGATATGTGAACTGCTCATTATTTATATACCCCTTATATTCAGTACATGCCCCCGCATATACAACTCGTATCACCACGAGAGGCTCTTTAGGAACTGGCATAGCTTGATTGATTATCGTTACCTTATGATCAATAACTGCCGCTACCTTCATTGTCACATGACCTCATGTTCACCAAAATATACTTCTACCGGTCTATCGTAGCTACGATTCGCCCATATTATAGCATTAGATATTATTTTCATCACTATAGGGTTATCGTAGATACGATATGACCTCATGTTCACCAAAATATACTTCTGCCGGTCTATCGTAGCTACGATTCGCCCATATTATAGCATTAGATATTATTTTCATCACTATAGGGTTATCGTAGATACGATATGTGCCATGTCCCGGCCTGAAGTAAAAAATTCGCCCCCGACCCCTATTATAGGCACAACCACTACGGAATATCTCGCCTCCTGCAAACCAGCTTATAAAAACTAGTTCATCAGGAGTGGGAATATCAAACCGTTCGCCATACATCTCGGCTTCAGGAATTTCTATATACTCAGGCAAATCTTGAGCTACTGGATGAGCGGGATTGACAACCCAAATTCGCTCCATCTCAGCCCCATGCCGCCATTTAAGGTTACAGGTTGTACCCATTAACTGCTTGAATACCATAGAAAAATGTGACGAATGCAAAGCTACGAAGCCCATGCCATCTTCTAAAATTCTTCGTACTATTTTATCTACAATAACACGGTCAACCAATTCATGATCCATGTGCGCCCACCATACCAATACATCAACATCATCTAAAACGTGGTCAGGCAACCCATGATATGGCTGTTCCATAGTAGCCGTACTGACCAAGAGCCGGGCATCAGGTAATAATTTCTCTGCTAAGGTGGTATGAACACCATCCGGGTAGACAGTAAGCATTTCTTTCGTACCTTCATCAACCCTGTTATCACACCATATCATCGTCTTTATCGGCTGCACATCTAACTCCTTTCATGATTCAAGTAATGCTCCATTCTCTCCATCCTCGCTCACGTCAACCTTATATAGCCTATCGGTATATCGTAGCTGAATTTCTTTCCCTATTGCCTCAGCTATCATCTCACAACTGCCTAAATCCTCCCTGTCTAAACGAGCTACCACGTCGCCTATAAGCCAATGACGACATAATATATATTCAATATCCCTATCGTGGTGTAGCTGCTCAATATGAACCTTACAATGGAAGATATGCCTATGCTTAAAACGTAAGAATGCCACTTCATCAGGAGCATTTAGCCATCTGTGATAGCCCTCAAACTGAAATGTGGTATATGCCCATAGCATAAGTCTAACCTATTAGGTGCATTAGTTCCTGACGAGCATTAAGGTCATTAAAGAAAGCCCCCAATAACTTGCTCGTCTTAGTAATAGCTCCCGGTTTCCTTACTCCTCTTAATGTCATGCAAAGATGTTCTGCCTCGATGATAACTGCCACTCCCTGAGGACTGGTCTTTTTCCATATATAATCAGCTATCTTACAGGTTAAGTCTTCCTGTATGGATAAGCCTAATGAAAAATGATCAACAATTCTAGCCAGCTTCGATAATCCTAATAAATACTGGTTAGGGATGTAGGCCACATGAGCCTTACCAATATAGGGTAAAATGTGATGTTCGCATATCGAAACCAAAGGAATATCCTTGCACAATATCAACTGGTCATACGATTCTCCATTACTAAAGAATGCCATAGAGAAAGCCTGTCTTTGTCTGAATTCTTCCCACATTCTAGCTACTCTATCAGGAGTATTCTTTAGTCCTTCCCTATCAGGATTCTCGCCAATACCTTCAAGAAATAAACGTATACTTCTTCTTATCTTATCCTTATCAATATCCTGATCGGATGGCTGTACTATCTTAGGCCTAGTATCTTGTGTAGCTGTAGGCTCAGTCGCCAGCCCGGATGTTTTAATATCTTCTGCACACATAATCTGGCTATCTCCAAATCGTTATCACATGGCTGTAAGTAAACTCCTGCTTCATACTCAATTCTATTAAAGTCTGATTCATTTTGTATGATGTATTTCCACTCGTTTGCTATAGCTCTATTACCTATCTCTATCTCATGGCCTTTCTTAGGGCTTACTGTGATATGGTCAAATCCATCAGGTATAGGTAGTATACCATTAGTTTCTATAGATAATAAAAAATGACTGGCCTTTAGTTCGCTTATCAAAGGCTCAATCATCTGTATGGTAGGCTCTCCACCCGTTAGGCATATCCATGGTAGCTCGTATGATAGACACTGTTCGACTATTTGGCTTTCTGTCATTAAATTATAATTGGTATGATATTTGGTATCACACCACTCGCATTTTAGATTGCAGCCCGATAGCCTTACGAAAATCATCGCCTGTCCTGCTTTAGCTCCTTCTCCCTGTATACTGGCAAATATTTCGTTTACCTTCAGCATGGCCGTTGTCCTCTTATATCACAATGGAATCCCCATGAATATCGTAATATCAACGGGAATTCATCATGAGCTATCTCGTATAATATATCCAAACCATTCATGTCCTGTGGAGCTATATCTACAGCATGACCATTGAGATGATATGAATCCCGTTTCCCACCTACAGCTATATTATGAGGTATACACCTAGTCCAAGACTTGATTATAATAGGCCTTCCATATCGGACTCTAACACGAAAAATACATTCTAGCAATTCAGGTACTAATATTACAAGGCCACAGTCATGCCATACTTTGTAATCATCCTTCTGTTCCCATCCATGACACCGTATCTCAGCTAAGGAAAAATTGTCTATAGGTTTAGCTATCCAGTTTATAGCCATATCTTACTGCCATTTCCTTGATATATTTAGTTAATTCATTATCACGAAATTCTAACTCATGCCATGATAAAGCTCTGAAATGACCCTTACGAGTATGAGTATTTCTGGGTATATTCGGTATTGGTTGATTCTTAATGCCTATCATATTACACAGCTTAGGCCATTCTGTATCTATATCCTCTACACGATAACGATAATCAGCATATTGTTCTATATGGCTATTTAACACCAGCCAGAGTTTCATTACTGAATAGAGCTTGCCATATATTCTTGGATTGATGCCTGTATAATCTACCAGATAAGGCCATGACTTATCTATGACCTGCATGGAAGCTATTGTTTTGAGCGGATCACGTATCTGATGAATAAGAAGCCCCTGTTTACATATAGCTGAATGAGGTATGATATGAAATGCTGATATACCTCGCTCTCCAAAAGCTTCATGCTTTACGTCTATCCCTACAGCTTGCAGGACATGAGCTATATACTGAGTTCCTGATCGTGGAGTCGCTGCTATGAATATATACCCCTTCTTATCATAAGGCTGTATATTGAAATCATTTCTCATAATATATATCTAACAGATGTCTGTCTCTCCCTTTATTATCCAGCCCATAGCCATAGACAAAATGGTCGTCAATATCTATTCCAACATAAGGACAGAATATAGAGAATTGCCTGTTGACTATCTTACTAAGTAAAACACACCACGTTATTGATTTAGCCTTCTTCATTCTTAATGCAGCACTGATAAATTTAGCAGTAGCTCCTGTATCTATAATATCATCTACTACTATTACATGCCTACCTGTAACATCAATACGAGCTTGCCATATCCACTGAACTTCATCGGCTGTCTGTCTGTCTCCATAACTACTTACCTTCACAAAATCTAGCTGATGAAGAATACCAAGCTGCCTCACTAAATCACTGAAAAACATGAAGCCGCCATTTAATACACATAAGATAATAGGATCGGTATCGGCATAATCCTCATTGATAGATTGTGCTAATCTTGTTACGGCTCTTGCTATCTCATCATGCGCTATCAGTAAATTCGGCATAACAGTCTGGACTCTCCCATATTCTGACCTTCTCGGTATTCTTAAATTTAGTTTTTATTTCATAATAGAGATAACAGGCAAGGTTCTCAGCAGTAGGATTAAAATCACATATACCATTAAGATATTTGTGATCTGGTAATATGTCTCGAAGATAGGCTTTCACATCCTTGAAATCTATAGCCAATCCAATTTCATTTAGCTTATCGAACAATAAAAACACTTCAACTATCCAGCGATGACCATGAAGTCTGCCGCAATCACCATTATAGCCATCCAGAGAATGTGCTGCATCAAAATGTTCTTTAATACATATTCGGTACATTACTCTCCTTTTGTGAGTCGTTGAAAAAAACCTATTGTTTGGAGGAAAGTTAATAGTGCTATTACGGCAAGTCCAATCTTTACCCACCAATCATGACTGGAACGTGCCTCATTCTTTGCTTGTGTCTCCTTTGCTAGAACTCTCGCAACTTCTTCTTCATGTAATTTACCTTTTACTTCTAATTTGGTTAATCTTACAGCAATTTCGGCACAAGGAAATTTATCTATAATTTTCTTTATTTCGTTGACGTTATCAATGATAGGGTTTATCTTGGCATCCAATAATTCAGCAAATTTTCTCCAATCACCATTTTCCATCTCAATAATAGCTCCTGACAAATTTTAACACCTCCTCTTAATGGCATTTTTTTTTCGGCAACACCACCCTTTAGAAGGTGTTTATAATAATTTATAATTTAGAAGCTATCTACAATTTACCATATAAAAACCAAACTGTCAAGAAGTATTGTCTATTTGCTGCTCTAATAGCATCTTTATATATGAATATATAAGGATAGGCCATAGAATCGTTGTAGGCAGTAACCTCGTCGGTTTAATCGCTATCCTTACGATATGTATAAATACAAAAAGCCCCCCAGACTCCTAAAGGAATCCAGAGGGCTTTAATTATACAATACTACTTCATTTCCTTTCTGACTTTCTCCAAATCTATAGTAGTCTTAACATGCCTCTCTATAGCCTTCCTATATGCTGCCTGTTGTTCAGTTACTTTGTCACGGAAAAGCTGTGTTCCTTCTTTAAGTTTCTCAACCATCTCTGCTAATCGTTCTATTTTCTTATCCTGTCTAGACAACAAATTATCAATAGCCGTTTCATATCTACTTATAGCTGTTTCCCGCTTTTCAAGCAACTGTTCCAGCCTTACTATTTCAAGTTTCTGTGTTTCTTTCTTTTTAGCCTCTTTCTCTAATTGCTCTTCGCTAATAACACTCCCTTCTCGTTTCTGATAATTCTTTACTTCCTGAACGATGCCGGGACTTTCTTCTGTTACTTCATTGCTCTTATAAAACGTGCCAGATACCAATGGATTCTTACGTTTCTTGTACTCTCCTGCTCGTATCTTCCTATCCTCTTCTGCAACAGCCTCCCAGAACTTATCACGATTTATAGACCTGAAACCTCTAAACCGTTTTAGGTTTCTAATTCGTGGATATGGCTCTGGAATATATATCACTTCTTCAGGATAACAGCCTACCATTATCTTGCCTATATCTATCTCCTTAGATAATTCTTTCAGCCTGTGCGCTATAGCCGATAAGGAAGTATCAATACTATATGAAGCTCCCTGTTCGTAACTACCACATTCTCGTTCCACTACTGGCTCTTCAGGAGCTTCTATGGTAAGCTGTACCTCGAACTCTTCCGCTAACCTCTTCTGTGCCTCTTCACTTATACCTACCAGCTTGGTAATTGGAAATTCTATAAAAGCCGAAAAAGGCTCTATTCCCGGCTCTGGCTGTACACATAGCACCATATCTCCCCATGACATACCTCTTAACAATAATGGTGCTACTCGTCTGGTGATACCATATTTCTTAGCTTCTTCTATAAACTTTGGTATCGTATAATTATTCTGTCCTATGAAATTCATCCAATCTGACATTTTTGTCTCCTTCCTATACTGTAAATATAACCAATCCAATTTGGTTTTACATGGTACTATAACCGTCTCGATATATCATCATCTGATATTTTTTTATCCACTTCGTCCCACTGGCAATAAGGACACTGAAATGAATCATCAATACAATACCATTGCTTACATGAGGGGCATCTAAGAAATGCCCCCCGTTTAATTTCAAATTTCTTATTCATTATCTATTTCCTTTCTGCCTATTAAGCCACCTCTTCTATTGCCATCTTGCTTTCAATAGCTGTTATGATCTGTTTAGCCCCTTCTGAGATATTACCTAAACTGGCTTCCAATAGTTTCTTATCAAGATTATGGAAAGCTAGATATTCAGGAGCTTTCGTCTCTATACCGTAATGCCTTAATACGATATAGGAGATTGATTCAGCTTCCGTCTCCATCCTTCGTTTGGTATCTTTCTTTCCATCCCAATGCAATAACTCATGAGCCATCTCATGTACTGCAGTGGCAAATTTGGTATTAAATGTACCATCTTCAGCTATTATTATCTCACCATTTTGCGATGCGCCATAATGCCCGAAGCCCATTGACTCATATTTCACATCAGCTCCGTTCTCTCGACAATGTGCTACCAAAGCATCAAAGTATTTCCTAGCTCCATCTCCTTCTATATCACTGTTAATCACATCCAATTCATCGCCCTCAGTCTGTGATATATCGAATACTGAGACTGCAAAGAAATACCGGATAATCCTTACGTCAGGATCATCGCTATCCTCATCCTTCTTGAATCCCGGAGCAAGTATCTTTAATCCTCTCTCTCCTCTCTTTACCTGCCTACCCATCTGTAACCATTTCTGGTAGCCAGCTACTAATGAAGCCTCTGGCATCTGTAACATTATCAATATCTGGTTATATTGACTATAATGCCAGAATTTAGACATAGTATCTAAATGTCTCTTGAATATCTCCGAAGCTCTAACGTCATCCGTCTCGTTGGTCAACTGCTCTAAATAAGAATCCACTTTTTTAAGCCACTGTGTTGATTTTGCCATGACTGGTTCTCCTATTCTGGTTCAGATATTGGACAATATTCCCTTCACTATCGTACTTTGATCTCCACTCGATATTACATCCAATATAGTCGGCTATAATCTTTGCCTTACCATAAGCCCCCTCTCCATTGATAGCCCATGCCGATTTCTCAAGTTCGTGATTTTCCAATCTTATATTCCATCCATTGCCAATATACTTAATTGCTACCACTGGTTTCATTATCTATCTCCATAATTCACGCTTAGTTCCATTTCTATCACCCCCCATTCCTGGCGTGCTCTTCAGTGTGGACCCGCCACAGTCCACAGACGCGGGTCAATGCCCGCGTTTCGCTGTGTTATAACCAGGATGGACGTTGACCGCCATATCGTGCATAATGGGACAATCGCTCCGCCTGGTATTGCATGGATTGGTAATCTGCTTGCCGCTGTTCGTATTCCCTGTCCCAGCCCTCGTCTTCTGCCTGTTGCCGCCGTTTGGCAAGATCGATGCGCCTGGCGTGCTCTTTGGCGTCAAAAGGTAACCACTTAGTCTTGATATGTTTCATCGTCTTTTCCCCCTTCATTTACTGATACTATTCCTGTATATCCGGTAGTACATCACTATTATATCGTATCAATTCTTTAGCCAACTCTTCTAATTGTTCCTGACTCAACAACAGCTCTACCTCTCCATGATTGGTTCTAAAACTTACCACATGATCCGCATAGGCATCATCTTCTGTTGCCTCAATAAATATATCCAGCTTTTTAGCCGATAGGTCTAATGATATTTCTGACATTATTCTTCATCTCCTCCTGGTGCTACTACCTCGTAACCAAATACTCGCTTCACTAAGTCTACTCCATCAGCCCAATTCTCAGGAGTACCATCACTGGATAGCATTATATCATCACCTAAATGATGTTTGGCTATCAACAAGCAACTGATAACAGCTAGGTCGTAAGGCTTATAGGCTGTCTTGCAACAGTCGAAATACCTACCATGCTCATCAGGTTCAGACCATTCTCTCAACCGAAATACTCTCGGCAATACAAAACTTTCATGTGAGCAATCCCCACCACATGATCGCTTCGTAAGTAATGCCCCTGCAAACCATTGCCCTTCTATCTCTATATCTTCCCCTATTCCATTGGCATGATCTGAAGGCCATGTTATACCCAACTCTCTTCGAGTATGACCACAATCCTCAACACCATTAAAGGCTATAAAATCCTGCCCTAATTCAGGTTTGCCATCTCCATGTGGCCCGGCTAACGATAGACCACCTTTCTCTAATCCTACAATCAATCTACAGGTATCTTGTACCACTTTCTGGAAGGCTTCATTTCGTAATTCTTTAATTCTTGTCCAATAGTGTGTATATCCCATTTTTCAATCTCCTTTATTCGGTTATTTCTGCTACATACTCATCTATCATAGCCATTATATGATCGACTATTTCTATTCGATCCTTAGATACTTGGTTCATTGCCTCAACCATGTTAGAATAATCACCATATTTTCTATTAACAATAGTCAGCATTATATAAAGCATCTCTTCTGACAACTGCTCTACAAATACCTGTCGATGATCCATTTCGTCTCCTTTATTCGGTTATTTACTCAACACAACTTCACTATAATGAGAATTCTTATCTGGTGTTCTGAAATCGTCGATAGGCCAATCCTCCCAATTTATATCATCTTTCATCTGAGAACAATGAAATTGACATTTATCACATCCATTATTAAAACACATCTTCCGCAACTTCCAAACTCGCCAATCTACTCCCATTTTATATCTCCTTATATAGCCCTCTAAGCGATTACCAAGCTAAGTATATATCTTTGGTAAGGCCAACAGTTGGAATCGCTGTAGAGGGCTAATATGTTCGTTTAATACTGTATTAGAAGTTTGGTATATAACCATATTCTCCAACAGCTTCTTTAATCTTCCGACACACTTCAATCGCTCCTTCATTCTGAACCATAGGCTCTTGCTCTGCCATTACCCATATCCATTTCAGAAACAGTAATAGCTCATTCCTCTGCAATAAAGCATGATCGTGAGCTAAAGTCTCAATAAAGCCTTCAGGATTTAATGAGCAACTATTAACAAATTTACTTACTTCTATAGCTGCCTGTTCACCTAAGATATAGGATTGACTGGTCTTATTTACTTTATCCATTTTACCTCCTAATATGTTCTCCTGAATCTCAACTTACTCCTGATAAGCCAGTTATACACAAACCACGTTTTGTCATTTTCAAGAGAATATGCCTTAGCTATTATCTCAGCAAATTCATGAGCAGAATAACTAATATTTCTCTTGAGAAGAAAACTAAACCCCAATAAATCCTGTGGCTCAAATTCATCCATATATTTCCTCCTATCTGATTCAGACGACTGACCTGTAATAGGTCTTACTCTGCCCCTCTATCTCTGAATCATGTGCAGAATTGGTCAGGAATGTTCACATGAGCTACTCGATATATACCATATCTTTTGCGGCTATCTCTAGCACTCTCTCTCCTGACCTTTGGTTGTTTAGACCGTATACATATTATCACCATCCATATTTCCGTTAATATTTACTGCAATTTCGACTCTCAGGAGCTTGTCTCCTGTGTCTTATTCCGTTCCTTTGGTCAATTCTACTGCTATCAATGAACTACCATCAGCATTAAACCTCAATACTTCACGACCCTCTTCCCAAGCCAATGCCTTACCATGTCTATTAGCCAATCCATAACATACATCTACATTAGCCCAATCGGCATTGTCATTCGAGCTTGATATATTGATTCTACATAATAGTTCACCATTACGAGCAAGAACATCAACCGATGTAGGATGGTCAGTAAGCTGGATAGCCGTCCTGCGAAAACCCTCATCAACTCTGGTAGTCAAAGTAGCTTGAGCATCATTTTGACAAAACACAAATTCTCTTTTGCCATGTATTGGCATTTGACCTAGAATTTGGTTTTCTTGATCCTCTGTCCATATCATCTCTGTTCTCTTTAACAATTCCAAAAATCCCCGTGTTCCTTCACCTATATACCCAAAACTGAAGCCATATAATATCAAGTCATTCTGTTTGGCTTCTACCCTTACTTCCCATTCACATTCATCTGTCTCTCTTATAGTCACTGATTGAATCGTACCAATCATCTCTTGATAATAATTAAACGTTTCAAGACTATGACGTGTTATACCATTCTCTTTTTCAATAATCACCATCTTCTTCTCACCAATTGTAAATGCCAATTCGTTCTCGTATACCATATTCATGACTATCTCCAATCCCCTTGTTAGGGTGTCTAGCTGCTCCTGTATGCTGTTTCTAGGAGCAGCCCTATTATAATATATCACTACTGTATCTACCAATCAACCACTGCTGATTCCAACAATGCAGCCCTAATACCTTCTGCATCTTTATATTTATTCTCATGATAGAAGCTATAAGGCTTAGAAGCTATCATTGCCGGATTCACCTTAATTACTACCTCCCATCGAATACCCGTCCACAACATCCTTGCCAATTCCAAAGCTATCCACCTATCCATTACCTACCTCCTTATGCTATGAATTAAGCGGCTGTCTCAATTATTGAGTCTTGCCTCACCCTACCACCCTTAATTCCTGTGTGAGATTGGAGGCTTATGCCTCCATTAGTCCTAAGATAATTCTCATCTCTGTAATAGTCATCTCAGGCTCGCCATCCAATAACTGCTCATTGTAAACTATGACCAATAATTCAATTTCTTCTTCTATCATTTCTTCTCCTTTACCTTTCCTGTGCCATTACATCTCAAACACTTATGTTCCTTATGCCTCATATATACATATACACCAGTTCCGAAACATCTTGGACAAGTCATTTGTGCCTCCTATGTTATTCTACCTCTTCTTCAAGAATAATAAATCCTGTTATCTTCTCAATATCTCTAAACATAAATACCAAATCTTGTCGGGCATTTACCTTATCCTTTAGTCTCACAATCATTTCTTCTAAGTCTCTTGCTCTGCTAAAGGTATGAGAGGTATATATATAATCAGTAGGACTATCAAGCGAAATATCTATTCTTGCAATCAATTCTTCCATATCTCGTTTGATATGCTCTGCTTCTTTACGAACCGCAACCTTTATCTCTCGTATATCGGAATTTGCTTTATTCCATATATACCGGGTTTCCTCTTTCGCTCTAGCCATATCCTGCTTAGCGACTTCTTCATCAGTGAGAATTATAGCAGCCATTGAAGCATGAATAGCATCCTGGCCAATACCCTTATCTATGCCTTGCTCTTTCAACCAATTAAATAATTCGGTTACATCTTCTTTAGCCTGTTTCGCCGTACAGGACTTCCACGTTCTATATACGGCTCTTGCTTCAGTTATTCCCGATTCGCTGTAAGCCTCAAAAATTTCTTGATACATAGCCACATCCTTGCTGTCTTTCTTTATCTTCCTCATTATTCTCTCCTTAGTTATCGAACCACCACCTGCTTCCATTATGAAAGCTTACCCAACCCCTCAAGTGTGATTCATGTGTTGGATTTTTACGAGTCTGGAATGTCAAGTTGCTCTAAAGGAAGGCCTCAAGTTCTTCCCCCTGCAACTTCTTGTAACTTAACCAGCCCTCTTAATTCCGCCATTGAACTATCTAGCTTTATCTAGCCAGTGCCTTTACCTGCTTTGGAAGGTGTCCAACTTTTTACTTTTGGGCTTCCTCAATTCAGGATTGGTTGCTGTTTCAACCATTTGCTTCTCTAACCAACTTCCTTATTTCCTCTTCCATCTAAGATTATAACAGATTATAATATAAAAGTCAAGAGAAAAATACAAAAAAATAGACTTTTTTAGGCTTTTTTATTATAATTTATTATAATATTCCGCTAAACCTACTAATAGCAAGGGTTTATAGGTAGGTAAAATAATTCACTTAAACGTTGAAATTTCTGTATTTTAGCAAGTTTAGCAGAAATAAGGATGGTATTATGTTTTTTTTATACTGAGGTTAAGATAGAATAATCTATCTTTTATGTACTGCTGATTTATCTTTAGCATCTGGGCTAACTCCTGAACCGTCTTAGTCTGATGATAAGTTATCAATACTCGGTCTTGTGTGCTAGTCCATTTGTTCTCTGTCAGATTCAAGACTCTCAATCTACGATTTATAACACTTTCACTACAGCCAAATCGTCGAGCTATATCTGGCACAGGCATATCTACTGCCCTTAAAGCTCTAAGTTTCACATCATTTTTATCATTCCATTTAACTCCTCGCGATTTGATTTTATATTCTTTACCCTTATATTTTAACATATTATTTCTTCCTCCTCCTCAATTGAAGCTGCCATATTGTGTAAGGCATATACTGTATCACATCGTGGACATTGCCATACCTGATATTCATATATTGTCAAATCTACTTTATCTGATAAAGAATGCCTATTACAACAATATATATGAATATATCCATATTTACCAAGATTAAACGGAACAGTAACCTGTGTAACTCCATCCTCAATAGCTCTATCATATTCTTCTTTAGCCTTGATTTCACCATCAAGATATGTCCAGACTCCTAACAATATATTATCTTTTCGTGGTAATTCTATCCCATAATTCTTGGCCTTATCTAACAGTTGTTGAGCAGTAATACCCTGCTGTCTAAATATATAATCAATGGCATGTCTTAATTCATCTGCTGTTTCTATAAAACTGATTTCTTTCATCATTCCACCTCTATAGTATCATCTCTTTTCCAATTAGGATTATATCGTACATTTATTACTTTGGTCATATTTCTCCTTTTCACTATCTAGGAATAACATCAATACCATAATATTTCCTGATCTTTGCAATAGCTTCCTTTCGAATTTTACTTATCAATGGTCTACTCAATTTATATATATCAGCGATCTCCCTATCCAGCCACCCTTCGCAATAATAAAGTCTGAGCATTTCTTTCTCCCTATCCTTAAGAATTGCTAAAAACGTTTCAACATCATTAATAGCATTAACACCAGCCTCGAAACTTGGCACTACAAAATTTTCTGGATAAAGTACAGGCATCGTTTCATGCAAAGGTATTTCCACATCAGAATACGATATTTCCCGTATATTTGTTTTTGGATCATGTTTATATCTAGAACTTCTATATTCATCCATAGCACCATACTTGGCAGCCCAGAAAGGATTTCCCTGCCACATTGAGATGTCGATCTCCTGCTGCATATCTTGAGCATTGTGATAATCGCCATGAGCAATAGCTATAGCAGCAGGAGAAGGACGTTTATATTTTGATCTATCTACCATAATCCATCAACTATTTATTATGAGACAGCTTATTAGGTTTCCCAATCACCTTATCAATATCAGATAATTCTGACCAATCACTAGGATCATCATCACCAGGATATCTATTCCGTATTCTCATAACGAAATCCCTACTCTCAATATTATATATCGTCATCATTACAATGACTTTTCTAAATGGTTCACCGGGTGGTTGCCATAAAGCAGCTTCCCACGTCTCGGAAACTTCCAACTTGGTAGTATGAGTTATATTGGTCGAAACTGGCTCTGGTGAATACGTTATTGAATCAATCGTAAAATACTGTTGTACTGCATCCCCACCACTGATCCACGTTGGAGTAGCTGCACCAACAAACATGAGCTCTATGTCCTCTGCCAATACCTCAGGCTCTTGTGCAAATGCTAATGATACAAAACACATCAAAAACACAATACAAATAAAATACTTCATTTTACCTTACCTCCCTATATTATTTCATCTGGAAATAATAATAACACTCGTTCAGTCGTCTTATCTACATCTTCTGGATAAACCTGATATTCTCCATCGCCATCATCACCTCCCTAATTTAGCCCAGAATAGATATACTGCACAATCAGACCAACGACACAGACATAAGATGCCCCTTCTATGTGGCAAATCCTTATTAGACAATGGAGCAAGACTATCTCCTATATGTCCACATACAGGACAGATGCGATATTCTTTAGGTATTACTTTATTATCTGTTCTCATTATATCCTCTCTGGAAATTCTCTAATCATTAAATCATCTGGAATAGGCTCTTTGTTGCTCATGTGTTTCATAAAAAAAGCCACTCCATGCTCTCGACACATATCTCTAATCTCTCTAGCCCAATCAGGATTCATATAACGTGCACCCGGCCCCGTCTCAGCCCCTACAATACACCAGCTTATCCCGGATAAAGCTAAATGTTTTAATGATTCAAGTAATGGCTCACATGATAGGAACTTAGTCTGGGCATCTATGGCTCGCAAATCGTCTATACGATACAAATTCTGCTCATTCTCTACAGTAACACCCATCCATATATTTGATGTGAAATGAAGTCCTAAGCCCCGATGGTTACACAAGTCCTCCATCCTCTTCGATCTCTTAGTAAGTACCTGCCATATATGTTGATCATATCTATTCATATTCTCAAATAACCAGTCTATATACCAGTATGGCACATCTTGATGAAAAGTGTCGGACATAGAGTTTAGGAACACACTTCTTGGCTTCTTCCAATCCGACACTTCCTGCCATGTTTTAGGGTGAATCTTTATTTTATCAAAACCAAATTTATATTTATCCAATCCTTTACCCGGATTCTCACCTTTAGCTATCTTAGCATAATACATAGCCTGTAATCGTTTAGTCATTCGTCTGGCATAGCAGGAACGACATCCACTGCTGATAGCAGTACAGCCCGTGATACAATTTAATGTTTCGCCCTTCCAGCCCGGAATATGTGTCCACTCAATCTTAGTCATCATCTTCCTCTTTTTTTAATTTTTCCCACTCTTCATTAAGGTATCTCACTTCTAACGGAAAATCTATCTCATATTCTTCCTGAAACGTTACCTTCCCCATATCGTGAACTTCTCTATGATGTAACCTACATAAAGGCACAGCAGAATAATCAGACCCCTTAAGACCTGTTCCACCAGTCTCAGTATGATGTGCATGTGAAGGCGAACCAAAACATACTATACATTTCTTGGCACGAATCCAGTTCAGATACTCTTCCGAACGTGGTATCTTAACCTTTTGCGCCTCCATAATCTTCTCCTGTAGCTCATCAATAAAGTTCATATCCATAAATAATACTTCTAATGTTAAACTATATATTCTATCAAGTCTCTGTTTTTTACTTCCCTTCTTAGCAAGAATAATATCAATGATTTTTAATAATGCTTCTAATTCATTAGACATCATTCCTGCTTTTTTCAAGAGTCTATGATACATCTGTAACCAATCAATCTCGTCATCCAGTACAGTCTCAATCCTTTGCGATAATACCCATGCAAGATACGATATACGTTTAATCGTTATTGTTCTTTTACCAGTCTCAACATCTGACCAGTATGCAGGACTACAGCCCATCACATCTCTGGCAAAGGTATTAAGTGATATATCAAGCTGCTCTCTTTGTTCTCTTACATACTTTCCAAAAGCTTCGTTAATCATGATCTCTCCTTCTTTCCTGTTGTTTTACAGCTACATATTTCCTCATCTGTGATTCCACTGTATCAAGCCGCTGTTTAAGACTAACCACCTCCTTTTGTAATTTCTCCAACAGTTCGATAGCTCCAGGTATATGACCTAAATCTTTCTCTATGACTTCTTTCTTAGCTGGTTTCTGAAGATTAGCAATAAATTTTTTGCCTTTACGATTATTTGGTACTTGTATCATATCCCTGCCTCTTTCATTCTTTCATGTATTGAGCTAATACAGTATTCAACCGTATCTGCTCTGCCCTGACTTCATGTAATTGCTGGCTAATAAGCTCATCTCTTTCTTTGGAATATTCATTTACATTTCTTAACCCAAATGTTAAAAAAATTATAGCTATAGAAATGGATAAAATTATAATTGCTAATAATATCCATATCTTATTCGATATAATCATTATCCTATCTCCTATATCGGAAATGGTTCTCTCATATATCCTTTAGCCAAATTCTCAAATCGTAACTTACTCATATTAAACATTAACTTAATCGTTCCAGTAGGCCCATTTCGTTGCTTACGAATAATCACTTCAGTAGTATGATCGGCTAAATCTTTATCATAATAGCTCTCTCTATATAAGAACATAATCACATCAGCATCTTGCTCTATAGAACCACTGCCTCGTAAATCAGACATCCCAGGTCGCTTGTCAGGCGCACCTTCCACACGTCTACTTAACTGAGAAGCTACAAGAATAGGTATATTCAATTCTCTAGCCAATTTCTTCAAGCCTTTTGATACATTGCTTAATTCCTGCTCTCGATTACCATATCTTAAAGTAGGATCGCTAATCTCTTGAATATAATCTACAGCTATTAACTGAATATCATATTGCATTTTGGCTTGGTAAGCCTTCGTTCTCAAATCGCCAATACTGATACCGGCAGTATCATCTATAACGATAGGAGCTTCTGATAACTGTCCTGCTCCTATTGCCAACTTCCGCCAGTCCATTTCTCTCACTGTTCCATCCCGCAATGATTGACATGCCACATCACTTATAGAGCCTAGCATCCTGATTACTACCATCTCTCTGTGCATCTCTGGTGAAAATAATAATACAGGCTGCTTATTCTTCACAGCAATATGCTCAATAATTCTTTGTATTATAGCAGATTTTCCCATCGACGGCCTTGCTCCAATCACAATATATTCTGCTTTATGTAATCCCGCTATCATAGCATCTAAATCACTAAATCCGGTCGCCATCCCTGTGATACCATCCTTACTCTGATATGCCTCATTGATATGATTAAAAGCCTCCTTTATAGTAGACTTAAATGAGACTAAATCATTGGATTCCTTACTGGTTATATCCATCACCTTAAGTTGGCTGGTAGACATTAAATCTTGAGCAGTAACCCCATCATCAAAAGCATTATTATATATTTCAGCAGATACACTAATTATTTTCCTTCGTATAGCCTCATCTCTAACTAGCTTGACATAATATTCTACATTCTGAATGGTAGGTATTGATTCTATCATCTCGTCTAGATATGGCACACCACCAACGGCTTCTAAATCAGATGTACTTTCTAACTGCTCGGTAATCGTAAGTAAATCTACCGGTGAGGCATTATTGAATAATGTCTCTATAGCCTTATATATCAACCTATGAGATTCCTTGTAGAAATCACCAGCATCCATTTTAGATAATACCAAAGGTACTACCTGTTTACTATCCTCTGCCATCATCATAGCACCTAAAATGGCTCTTTCCGCATCGACATTCTGCGGTGCTACCCTATCAGGCCATCTAGCTACATTAAGATTCTTGTTATCCAACTTTAGCCCCCTCCCCCATCCATGCCAAAGCATTATCTATATTGGCTTTCTGTGCCTGTTTTGCCAATTCTAATACCTGCTGAGGAGTCTTATATCTAAATAATTCATACAGTAGCTCGGTATCTTGTGAGCTAGGAGTATAATATCTTTTATCGAGCTGCCGTAAAAATCTGAGGCCAAAGCTATCCAATTTTTCTAGTTGATTTTGCGATATACCACCTCCCTCAGCTAGTGATGGCTTATTCTGGAATGGAATCGTTTTCCATGCCTTCTTTTTTACCTCTCTAGCTGTCTCTTCTACCTTTATCTCTTCTTCGATATTTACCTCATTTACCTCAGGAACAATAATCGAATTGACCTTATAAGTTCCCGGTCGTGACCTGCCAGCACTCTTATATGTCCATATAGCCTTATTGTCAAGTGTACATTCCTTGAATACCCTCTCCCTCAACTTTGGAATATTAGGAGAAGCTACTCCACATTTTTCAGATAGCTCACTATTACCAACCTTGAAATCTGCTGGATAGTCACGTTCTTTCCATACCGACATTACTGCTATGAAAAAGAAATGCCCCGGTTCGCCAAGTACCTTGGGATAATCAGCCTTATTATATCGTTCCATAATGTAATCATACAATTCTTGACCCATAAACTCACCTCCTTTGATCTAAAATCTTTTTCACTTTAACATGCCATTTGGCAGATATCCAATGCTCAGGAATCCATCCACGTCCTCTATATCTTCTGACCAATTTTTCAACACAACTATCGCAATAATATCGTTTATCTGGTATTTCACTAGCTAAAGCTCCACCAAAAGGTACTGAAAAATCAGCATCATGTTTTACAAATCGACCACATTCATAACAACGTAAATCATAATAATATCTGGTCACCTAACTACCTCCTTACAGGGCAGAACCATCACTCATTCATGATCACCCCTCTGAAAGCTACCGGCAAGTTGGCCTGAGTAAGCGGCCAATTTGACCATCAACCTTTTTTCAACTTATTCGTCTATACCAAGCATGAGTTCAATCGCCTGCCTGACGGCAGGAATATAATGCTCATATCCTAAGAGTTCCTCTCGAACGTTTCTGGCCTCTGCCAAAATAGCGTCCCAACAATTGCTATCATCCTTGATAAGCTCTTTTAGTTTATCAATCCCTGCGACAGGTTCTAATATGGCAAGCCAAAAATGCCGCTCATGATAAAACGACGGCGTAAAGGTTATTCGCTTTACCGTAATTTTTTCTGACAATAACTGCATCGAGGGGTTATTATACTCGCCGACTTTCTGATACCAGCCGACTTTCTGATACTCGCCGACTTTCTGAAACCCGCCGACTGTCTGAGACCAGCCGACTTCCTGATACCTGCCGACTTCCTGATACCTGCCGACTTTCTGATACCTGCCGACTGTCTGAAACCCGCCGACTTCCTGATACCTGCCGACTTTCTGATACTCGCCGACTTCCTGAAACCCGCCGACTGTCTGAGACCAGCCGACTTCCTGATACCTGCCGACTTTCTGATACCTGCCGACTTTCTGATACCTGCCGACTGTCTGAAACCCGCCGACTTCCTGAAACCCGCCGACTTTCTGATACCTGCCGACTTTCTGATACCTGCCGACTTTCTGAAACCCGCCGACTGTCTGAGACCAGCCGACTGTCTGAGTACCGGCAACTATATCATGTTTTGCTACATGGTAATTGTTATGCACATAAATGCTTCCTTTTGCGTCGACCGCTCCAGCAGAAAGCGATCCCGTAATTTCGCAATCATTTGCAAATATCACTATACCATCGAACTCAATATCCCCCTCGATTTTCCTATCTTCTATCAACCGTGTTTCCATTATTACTCATCCTCTACTGTGATATTCTTAGACTTAGCAGCAACACCTAACAATGTCAAGAGATTATTGGCTTGCTGTCTGGAAAGTTCACCTAATCCCGATTCGGTAATATCTTTACCCATCTTAGCCTTTACAAAAGCTATGAAGTCAGGATTATCAACCCGTATATATTCCAGAGCTATAATATACTTATTGATATAATCTTCCTGATAACCAGTAAGAATATGATCATCCATGTATTTCAAGTATTCAGGCCATTCTTCTGCCTCAACTTCAGTTCTGGATGTATAATTCTTACCTTTAGAATGGAAGTACCTCAGGCATTCATCCTTCCACTCTTCATCAGTTAAGCCATATAAACTAGCTTTACCATAGGCAGTTTTCATCGCCCCTTTAGGCTTATTAGCTGACTTATCTTTGATAACAGGTGGTGTCTTAGGCTGTGGTTCATTCGCCTGTCGTCTCTCAGGAGACTTTCGCTCTATGTCGCGAGGCTCACTATCATCCTCACCAATCCTGCCTGTCAACATCCAGTAATTATAACGACGTGCATAAGTTATATTAGCTCCCAAATCTTTCATATCATTACTGGCTACCGTAACTTCTAATTCAGTAATTAAATTATCCTCACTATATGCATGTTCCATGACAGTTATCAAGAACTCTTTATCTTCACGTCTATCCAACTTATCATATACTACTAAACCATGTCTGAGTAAATGAGGATCGGTCACTCGTCTGGTAGCTGCAAGGTCAGCATAATTATACTTCACACGGAAGCCCTGCTTCGTTGTGAAGTCCACTGCCATGTTTTTTTCCAATGGCTCGTATTCCATCATTGCAGAACACAAAGCCTCCCTTAACGATTCATGTTTAATTATCTCCATCTGTTCTTTTTCTTTCTTCGCTTCTTCCATTATACGTTTTCCTCCATTTTTTCTTGTAGGTGAATCCCTACAGTCGCAGACTTCAGCACAGCCTTAGCACGTTCATCAGCCAGAAACTCACTTAGGCTATCGTATAAAGCCTCCATCTGCTCTTTAGTCATAAATACTGATATATCACTTCCATCCGATTCGATACTCAATGTATCATAGCTGGAATTACCAGCAATGCCTTCCCATCTTTGCATCTTAAACTTAGCCTCTTCATCACGATTGATGTGTAAAATTGTAGTCATCTATCTCACCATCCTTTCTTATATCTAATAACCTAATCTATACTACTATTATAGTATAACAAATTATAATTAAAAAGTCAAGAGAAAAATAAAAAGACCTAGTCATCTATATGAAATATCCATTTTAATATCGCTGGCACAGCATCTTGTAAACTGCTGGCAGTATTATCAGAATACTCACTATGTTTAAACTCTTCATCTGCTCCGTCAAGTATAATGTGTATCTTCTTACCACAACCAGCCCTATGAGCAGCTTCCATATCTGAAGGATTATCACCTATAAATACCATCTGACTCAAATCTGCTCCCATATCTCTAAGTTCATAAAACATACCCGGCTTAGGCTTCCTGCAATTACATCCTTCATCAGGAAAATGCGGACACCAGAACCACATATCTATATTACCATCAAATTTATGAATCTCTAAGTCCATCACTTCGTAAATAATTTGCCAATCTTCTTCATCCATTATCTCTAAACCAATAGCCTCCTGATTGGTCAATACATATTGATTGATCTCTAATTCATGAAATAATTTTAGAGTCTCTAATACACCATCTATGAATACTATATCTTTAGGCTTCGTAATATAATAACAAAGAGGTAATAGACCATCTCGATATAATTGTTGTAGCTTTTCTCTGTTTCTCCATTCTATAGGAATATCACCAGTTCCTAATGATTTGTTATTATGCCTTATAACTCCATCTAAGTCCAATCCTATAAATCTGTCTATCATCAATTCTCCTTTTATCAAAATAATTTGTTATGTCTATATGGACGTACTTGATTGGTTTCCAAAACCTTAATAAGCATCTTACCCAAATTTAACTTCCTTGCACCGGCATAATCACAGATACGAACAATACAATCAGCTAATTCATGAGTAACTTGATCTTTCCGCTGTTGGTCAGTACCACATAATCGTAAGGCCTCCAATGCTTCAGATAATTCACTGTGCATTAAAGCTATTAACTCACCGTCATTTCGTTCTGATTCCCACCAACCTTTACTCTCAGCCGTTCCATGAGCAATTGCAACTAAATGATTTATTCCATCTTCTATAACCATTTTTATAGTATTATTCACTTTGCCTCCTTTCGTTGTCCAACTCGTAATACATTATCATCAATATCAAACCACACCTCACCTACTTCTGCCATAGCATGTTCTTGTGTGACACCCTCTTTCAGAATAAAGAATACCTTTCTAGTAGCAGGAGCTTCTGATGGCTCTATTGGAAAAGTAGCCTCTCCTACCTTATAGATACTCCCTGAATGTTCGGTTCTATATCCAACACCCACAAACCATGTACCATCTATCATCTCAAAAGAATATGGCTTGTCCAGCAGAGTAAATTGTAATAAGCCAGTCCATTTTATTAAATCTGTAGATGCTGAAATCACAGCGATATGCGCTGTCCCAACTTCTGTGGAAGTCAATACATAACAAACACCATTTCTGATAAACATATCTCTGACAGATTTATCCTTGAAATAATCTACAAGCTGAGGCTGGTCGCCAAACTTTTTCAATACTACAAGTTTAGGATTGGCTAATGATGCAACTCCTCCTAAGTTTACCATATAGACAAGTTCATCATTCCATATATCAACCTTGCTATGTGTGATAGCCTGTCCTGTACCCCAACGATAATCTACCAACATCTTATCAACCGTAGTATCATAACGATATATACATGGCTTGCTATTCTGATCTGCGCCAAAGACATATAGCACACCATTATTGACAATAGCCTCACGATAATAGCTGGCATCAGTATCAGTTAATCCATCTATTCCGCTCCATATCTTACCACCATCGACAGATTTTAGAACAGCACTAGACCTATTAGCACCTGACATCGTGATATAGATTGTAGAAGCATCAAAAGCTATATCGAACAGATGATATGCTCGAGGGATTGTCTGTAATTGTTTCCATCCAACATTCTTGCCACGTTTATATAAAGTTCCTTTATACACAGCACCATGTGGGTCAATACCCGGAGTATATAGAATATCTGCATATTCCCTGAAAATATGTAGCTCTTCCTCTATCGTATTGAATTCTCGTATAAAATTACCATTTATATCAAATGAAATGATAGGTACATAACTTGCCCCGCCAATATAGTCACCAGTCCCGACATATATTTTTCCATTATAGGCATACATATCCCACGAAACACGTTTAATCCTATTACTAATTGTCGCTGGCTCTGAATATCGGTAAAGCATAGGATTACCAATTATCTCAACTTCTGCTTGAACATTGTAGACCATTATTATCATTATTAAAATTGGTAATATCTTTTGTATTTTATTCATAACCCTTTCTCTCCAATTTAATTTTCTAGGTACGATCATACATCTACAGTTAATAGGAGTAAAACGTACTCCACTGCCTTGTGAGATATATATCATATCAAATAACTCCAATAATTCTTCCACTGTTAATCCTTCAGGTATTCTCAATATAATGCCTCCGAAGGTTTAGCTTTATTAGTCAATTCATCCTCGAAAGTAGAGACTTCCAACAATAATACAAATTGTCTGGTAGCTGTCTCGAAATGATGATATTGACCTGCTGGAATTAAAGTTTGCTGCCCTGCTTGCATATCAAGAACTTCATCGACGACATCTGGAATGTCCATCTCAAACTTCGTTAATCGTAATTCACCTGACAAGACTTGGAAATATTCTGACTTAGTATCGTGATTATGTTTAGATGATCTGAAGCCCGGGAAGATTACTAACAGTTTACAACACAAGCCCAATTCCCGATCATTCACCAGCCACTTTTCATAGCCCCAGATATGTCCTTCGTCCGTATGAACAGCCTCTAAATCATCAATGTTTAATGCAAATATATGTGGAAACTTAATCAATCCCATCAATACCTCCTAAAACGTCCATATTTGGCTTGTATGCTGTTTCCAGTCAAGCACTAATAAATACCCACATACGATACCGAATCGCCGACAAGCCCCGTTTCTGTCCGTTTAACAGCATATTACTCGAAGCCAGCCAACTCCATTAACTCATCCATGTCCTTATCGCTATTATCAGAAACTAGATGATCCAGTAATCCTTCTTTATACTGTTTAGCAATCTCCACCAATCCACCCAGAACCTTATCCTTTGGAAAACCACCACTAATATTGAATGTGGTCTTTTGTTTTCCATCTTTATCAAGATATATAGCACAGGCAAATTGTGGAATTATACTACTTTCTGGCATTTCTTTCTTGGAACTCGATGACTTCATCTGTACTATCTTTGGCATTATTTCTCCTCTCCATACAATAGATTATATTCTGAATCCCATTCTTGATTACTAATAACTCTAGCACCATTCGTTTTATAACACTGTACTCTGGCAGCCGCATTAGCTCTCTTAATAGCCGAAATACTATCCATGCCTGATGAATAACAAATAGTATAAGCCGCTACGAAAGTATCACCACAGCCACAGGTATTGATCTCACCTCCTGCCTCTTGTGACCTGACTAAAGTTTCTTTAATATCAGAATAATGAGTGTTATCTATATGATTAGGCTTATTGTATAAAGCCGCTCCAACTCCTCTTAATGTCAAGAGAATTTCTTTTGCTTTAGTCATCATAAATAAACTGTAAATTCTCGATATTCTATCTAAAGTAAGTTTAGAACCAGTATGATTTATAAGTTCCTCTTCATCCAGAATGATAGTACCATTTAAACCTTTCAATAAAGATATACGTTGTCGGCTCATCCCTATAATAGGACAGGTAATATACTCCCGTATAGCATTAAGAATTAAAGGTGTTAATATGCCCTCACCATTCTCATCATAATCAGCCACAATCAATATATCTACTTCTTCTGATAAACACTGTATATGACGTACTAGCTCATGCTGTACTTTCATAATAGGAGGCTCAATTACTTCATTAGCTCTGAATATATGCTCACCGATATCGGTATAATACTTTACATAAGCAGGAGTTCCATTACCTAATATCATGTGTTTGCTATTTACGAAACCCTCCATCCAGATATTATATAATTTTTTGCTATTATCATCCTCTAATGGATTCCACACACCACAGGGCAACACCCTGACACCCCACTCCTGAAGCAAGTCTACTATATTACCTGCTCCGCCGCCAGTATAAGACGTTTCTTTGGTGTCAAATATGCCCATACCATCTTTCTCTCTGGACATCGCTATACCATAACTGCCAATATAGTCTTTATCAAGTGAATGGTCGCCTAAGACACCTACTATGGTATCACACTTTCTCCAATTCATTATCATTCCTTTCTGTCCAATAATATAACAAGTCCATAGACTTAAGATAGTCTTTAATCATCTCGCCATTAGGAAAAGTATCAAATGATTTTATCAACATTTTCGTTGATTCTTCCATACCTTCTGCTGGTATACGAAGAATCTCAGCAAGGGTAATCATCTCTTCAGAAGCCACAGTCTTTCCCAAATCAGTCATACGATTTGCCAATCGTCTATAAGTCTCAACTAAATTTGTTTGTAACTTTGCTATTGTCGCATAATCTAATTGTATATCCGATAATTCAACCATTATCTTACCTCCTCTATCCAGCCCTTTTTCTTAGCTACATTAAATAATGACCCCTTATCAAACATAATAATACTACCGACAATCCACCAAGTAACTTTACCAGCAACCTTAGCGCCTGGATTCTCAGCCTTTAGATTGCTTACTGTTGCAAAGGTTACCTTGAACAGTAATGAAGCCTCTTTGATAGAAATCAAGTCACGTCCCATTGGTAATCCTTTATCCTGTATTTCTTTGTATCTTTCAATCTCTTCTGTTGTGAGCATTTAATCACCTCCTGACATAAAAAAAGTAGAGACAAATTCCTTCATCTCTACTATTATAACAAAGTATAATGAAAAAGTCAAATGTTTTTTAGGCTATCCCCCTCCCCATCCACCCTTTTAATCATATTCGTAACCAACCATTTCCTGTAAGAATTGCCAAAAGAACAATTCCCCAAAAAACTGCCATGACCGCATGTGATATATATTGGTGTAAATGCTCAATATAGCCATAATTTCGATATTCTGTGTAAGAAAAGAACCAACAGATAACAGATAAGAAAAGAAGAACCGCACTTATACACAACTGTATACGTTTATACATCATCATCTTGATTACATAACTTATCAATAATAATACTGAAAAACTGCCGACTGCCTTTAATTGAATCAGCATAGAAACAATGCCAAAACAGACCATCAATACCGCAATCCCGCCTACATGCCACAGAATAATATGATGTAAAGTCTTTGTCCAACCTTCACGCCTCGCTTCATACATATCCGTCACTCACCATCACCCCCAACAGTTAAATGCTTTTTAGGCTATCGACCTCAGTTCCGTTATCGTACCATATAGATATACATCCGAAGTACCACCACTGGTTGTAATTTTTATTTCGATACCACCGGTATTAAGTGATCGCATATCTACCGATGCCAACACCCCGTAAGGATCGCTAAAAATATCAACATCCGTCAACACTCTTTGATATGTGGTAGTCAAATGCACCAACATACGAGTAAAATATTCGGTAGTAAGGCTCATTGGTACTGATGAGCTAAACGTTAAAGCGCGATAATATAATCGAAAATTTATCTCGATATAAGTCCCGGAATTGCTATAATCTCGGGCTGAATCAAATGTAAAAACCACACCATCAGAATCAACATTCGCAAAAGCCTGTCCTTCTATTACCATATTTTGGTCAGAATGTCGATAATTATAAGCTGTATTCCCTGCAAGTCTAGCTCCCCATTGCCGTGTGCCAGGGTCTTTATATCCGGGTACAATATTCAAGGCCGTGAATGTCGCAGTATTTACATCCTCGTCTCCAAAACCTAGAGCTTGTTTAACAGTTAATAACCATCCTGCTAATATAGCGCATATAGCTATTAATATCTTCATACCACACTCCTCTTATTTTTACCAGAAAATAAATGAAGATTCCACCCCATTTCCCCAATCATCTATCGGAGCAATGGTAGATTCAACAACCCCATTACTATTCCCTTCCTGATCGAATTGAGGTTTATTATCGAGATCATTATTACTAAAGAATAAAAACCGTTCTAACCAATTCACATCAAAGTTTCCACCAGTTATTCCAAGTCCATCTCCTTCATCTATCTCACTACTAAACCACCAGAATTTACCCTGTAAAGCAGAAGCATCATATAGCACAGCTTGAGTCATCTGTTGATCTAAATTTGTCTGTAGGCGATGAACTTCAACATATTCATCAGTAGCAAATAAAGCCGGGTCGGTAATATCCACTATATTACCTAAATCCATCGCCAGCCCTTCGCCATTTCTTAACCACGAAATCTTAGCATCATAAGTTGAAATTGGCTCTGCAAACCTACCTAATAATCGCGAAGCTACTATATCCAAATCGTAGGTATTGATAATCTCCCATTTAGTCGTAAGCTCTAATGTCTTTCGTCCATGTTTATTTACACTGGCAGTATCTTGCTCTGACGAATGACTGACCTGACTCTGACCATATTTCCACGAAACATTATTTACAATGGCATCCAAATCCGCACCATTACTTGATAGGATGATTTCAGGCTCTTTAACTGTTACATCGCCGACGAAGCTATAAAGACCTCTGGCTGAACTTCTTTCCTGAGAAGGAGCATAAACGTAGACATTAACCTTACCATCCTTACCACTATACAGGAAACCACCTATCTGTTTCATCAGGTCTGTAGCCATATCAAGAAACTTACTACCAACAGGCCATGTCGTATCACCTATTATCGTCCCTTCAGTAACAGCCCTAGCAGCCGCTTTACTCGTTGCATCAAATAACGATTCAGTATCTTCTAACGTATCCATATTGAACCATGTCAATTGAAAATAATCGTCAAATAAATATTCCAAAATGTCGATAGGATTCATGCCATCAACAACATCATTATCAATAGTTAAACTCTCATTACCAGTAATAGCAGTATCTTTCATGTCCTGTAAGGCATCATATATTATCATGTTGGCAGTCCAGCTACTAGCATCACTTAGATGTTTTATACGTCCCTGAAACTGTACTGCTGGCTCATTAGACCACGTTGACCCCCATCCAGAAGTAATACGAACCCAATCTTTGATATACTGCTTGCCGTAAAATATCGAGTCTGGATTCAATCTACTGTACTGATTATCTTCATTCTTTAGAGTCATGGTAACATCAGCTATTTTACTAATACCATGTTCTTTATCAAGCTGCCGCCTGATAGCTGTGGTAGACAATCTATCTTCGGTCAAGCTGTACTTCTGATCTCCCGGTACATATACCTCTATAATATAGCTAGGTATATCGCCAAGTATATATACTTCAACATCTGTGTCAGTCGTATGTATTGCCATATCAATACCTATACATCAATAATTCGACGTGAATGTAAGACCGTATCAATATCTAAATCTCCATCGTCGTCTCTGTCTATTCTCGCTATAATAGCAATAGTGAGAATATCGCCCCAAAACCTTTCCAGCGGATGGTCTACCTCGAATAGATGCAATGCCCGATCAAACTTTGGTATTTCCTCCAATAGCTCTGTTGCTAATATACCGTCTGGATTCTCAATTATGGTAGCAGCTTCAGCTTCTAATGCCTCTTTATTTTTCTGTAGCTTCTCTAAGGCCTGTTTAATCTCCAACAGTCGGGGATTATTCACAGCATTAGCCTGATGATTCCTTAACCATAGAAGAATATCATCTTTAGCTCCCTGCAAAGTAGAAGCTCTGCCAATAGTTTCAGTCTCAGTAATTTCATATAAATATGATCCATCCTTCTCCTGCTGTACCCTTACCAATTCATCACTCCATCCAGCCATATTAACCTCCTATCTATCCCATAAGACTTTCACAATCTCAAAACCTTGATCATAATATGCTTGCTCTAATTGTTGATACTGTGCTTCATCCTTATACAACCCTATTACTGCTCCGCCGCTTCCCGGCAACTTAACAGGACAATCTAATTCAGTAGCAATCTCAATCATTTTAATATTATCCTGACCTATATCGCCATATAAACCCAATCTGGTAGTAAAATTCCATTTCATAAGATGACCGAAATCATCCATTTTACCTTTACCTAATACTGACTTAGCTCCCTGAGCTATCTTAGCCAGTTTAGCCATAGTCTCTATTACTTCTCTATCGCCTTGCTCAAATCTATACCGTATAGGATTATGTATCTGCCCTGATTCTTTACATGGATGATTGGTATAAGCTATAAAGGCTGGTGGTAACTCATAATATAACTGTTCATATTTACCATTATCAGGATCGGCTAAATCCATGTATACCAGGCCGCCATAAGCCTGTGCTACCCTATCCTGAAGGCCAGCAGTAATCCCTAATTCTTTATTCTCCACAGACCATGCTAAATGAGCTTTCTCAGCCTTCGTAATCTCTACCTGATAATATTCCAGTAGGCAGTTTAGAAGAGCCATTACCAAAGCACTAGAGCCTCCTAAGCCTACCTGTCGTGGTATTGTGGAATTATATTTAATACTGAAGCCATACCCGGACTTCATCTCTGGCTGATACTGTTTCTGGAATAATGAACAGGTGGCCTTGATAAGCCGTAATGTACCATAATAGCCGTATTTTTCTGTATGGTTAGCTAAATCCTGTAATGACTTATAAGTCAACGTATCCATAGCAGTATTAGGCATTATAATTATACCTTCACGTCCTCGTGGCTCTATAGATACAAATGCTTGCCAATTCTTTACACAAGCTGATAACGTCTTGCCGTAGAAGCCATCTGAAGGATTCCCGGCTAATCCTACCCTTGCATATACTGACGAAGAAATAATCATCGGTTGCCTCCTACTGGCAATTATACCATACTGTTATCAAATGGTCAAATAGTTTATATATCAAACCCACATTTAGGAACTGGTTTAGGCTCAATAGGCTCTTGAATAATATATATCTCTTCCAATTCATGTACCCGTTCAGTCAATTCTAAATTCTTCTCACTCAATATTCTATTCTCTTCTTCTAAACTGTCCGTCTCGGTGAAGTATGTGTCCATTTCATGCTGTATATTAGCCAGTGTAGCATCCTTTACCGACTTATCATAAGGCCAATCGCAATACTTATCAAATTCAGCTTGTAATAAATCACGGCTTTCTAATGCGCCTTGAAAGGCTTTTGACTTGCTGGAACGAATACCCATACGAGCTAGATGTTTAGGCATTGGTTTCATCAGATTAGCTGTCCAATTCCCCTCCCAGAATCTACCATGTACCATTAACAATTCTAAGCCATTCATGGTCATGAGCTTTCCAGCTTTCCAATAAGCCCTAGTCTCAGGTTTCACCTGAAGATGATGGACTCCAGTAACACATTCACAAGGTATAGTCATAATATCATTAAGTCTGCCGGTTTTCATCAGAAAGATATTTACCAAATCAAAGTCTGCCCCTGCGCCAGTCCTCTTCTTATGTTCATATAACCCACCCCAGACATCCTTACCATGCCTCTCTATATCCATGATTGTTGGCACTGAAGTTATAGTTTTATAATCAAAAATGTCTGGTATATCATTCATCTTAAATTTTTCATGCCAATGTGGACCATAACGATTATTGCTGGCATTGCTTCCACCGACCACAAGTCCTGCATCAGCCACTTTGTACCAGTTGAGCATAGAAGCTGTGAAGAACATATCTGAATCATAGACCCCCACAACTCCATCAATCTCACAGGCTACTCTAAATCTTTCGAGTTTACAAGCATGAACATGACCTTTAGGATGTGTAATCTTTAGCCACTCATCTACCATGCTATCATGCTTTTCTCGAAACTCTGGCTCAAGATCATAGTCAAGACAATAAAGCTTGATTTCGTCATTAGGATGATGTGTCCTAAAACTTCGGATGAAAGCCGACATGCCCGGTTGATAACCTTTATTCGCCGCCACGACTGCTGAAAATTGTGTCATTATTTCACCTCATATTTAATTCCATTAATTTATCTGGATCAATTATACTTTGATCTAAAAAAGGTGGATATATACACTCAAAACCTGCTGCCTGTTTATGACCACCTCCACGTTTACCATGATACTTATATTCTTTTGCTATCTCCGAAACATCAATATCCTTATCCGTGTATAGGCTAATCATCCAGTAGCCATCTTTCATATATCTAAACGTTAGCCATATATCTGCTTCTGGAACAACGGCCTCAAAAGGGTGAGAATCAAAACGTCCATTTGCAGCATAGCATTTATAATCATGAAAATCTATCCAGAAGCCATTAGTCCTGATATATTCTTGTTGTGTTCTATCCTTATAACATTGGATAGTTCTGCCTTCAAGTATCACATGATTCACATAGGCATGTTCATAACGTAAAGAGTTCCAAACTGATGCTAAAGGAGAAGTATCATAGGCTTGTAGACCGGTACAGAAATGTTTGGCCTTTTTCCCATATTTCCATGTCCATGTATCTCTATCTCCAATCAGTCGTATATATTCAGGACTATCTTCTTGCTTATGCTCTCCCTTCTTTAATATATTCCACCATACCCATCTGTAAGTAAGCTCACAACCAGCCATAGGCGCAGGGAAATCATCAGGCTTGGTACTTATTTGTCTGAGTCCTTGTATCTCAACAGGGAAATCCTTATATTTTTCTATAGCCGTCTTGTGATGATCAATCCATATTATGTTCTCAGTTATTGCCAGAAGTCTTAACATTTCTTCAGGCTCTATGGAATAATCAAGGATATAAACCCTCTCATCAACATCTATATCATCAAAAGGAAATTCAATACCGTAGTTAATAGGCCTTATATCTCTCTCTTCTGTAGGCCAATTATCATAATTATTGATTATATGAGCAGCACATCTACCATCTAAATCATCGTGATAAAATACTTTCATAGTCATCTCCAGCTAATAATGATTCTTCAATAGTAAGAGAAAGAACCATTTTATTTTGCCCCTTCTCCTCCACTCTAGCATACCATTCATCAAAAGCATGTCTCGCTGTAGTTTGTTTCACTTAAGATTTCTCCATTGTATATCAGGATCGGGTATAGCTAGATTAGTATGTATTTTCTTAATCCAATCTTTGCAATCTTGATTGAATTTCTTTAAGTCTCTATACATCCATAAAAATTCCTCAATAGTTCTTTCCCATTCCATCCAATGTGCTATTACACGATAACCAACTCTGGTATGATCTACAGCATAATAATAACCTGCTGGAAAGGTCATTTTATCTCCCTGCACACAGTGGCCTGATTCTGCCGTTATTACTATAACATTCTGACCAGCAAGTAAGGATAACAATGTTGTACCTGTAGCAGTTCCAATCCTCATCTTAGCCTTAGCTATAGCCCATAAAGTACAATCCAATATCTCAACAGGATCATCAACTAAATCCCATACAGCAGGACATTCAAGATGTGCTGTACTATCCGGCTGACCTGCTACCAAACATCTAATACCTTCCGTTTCTAAAGCCTGTTGAAATTCATGCCAATATGGAAATGACCTCATCGCTGCATAACCCTGACATCTAGCAAAAAGCAATACATCAAAATCACAATCATATTCCTTGTTGTATTCTGGTATGAAATATTTATTTGCCCATTTGAAAGGCTCTACCGGCCCTATATACTTCCTTCGCCATTGTGGAGGCCTACCTGTCTTGATATGTTCATCCCAGACTTCAGGCTCAAAATGTTTTCTTATTTGATCATGATAAGGTATAAATCCTTTAGGTACATTTTTACCGGCTTGTTGATAGATATTACCTCCTGCCTTCCGTTGAATAGCTGGTGGTCGTTCATAGGTATATCGTTCGACACATCTTGGATATAAAGCTTCCATGCCTTTCTCATGACAGACAATCAAATCTCCTTTATATCCATATATACCCGGTACATGCTTCATTATAGTACCTGATCCAAACTCTCCCATAAAAGGAAGGCATATAGGTATATCTTTATTTTTCATCTAAATCCCACCTCATATATTTCACCACATTCAGGACATTCGATAAACTTAATATGCCAATTAAATAATACGATAAACGTTTTACCACATTCATCGCAGATATGCTCCTGTAGAATAAAATTATATTCCATTATATTCACTAGAACTATTTTCATAATCAGCTTCTTCCTTTAGCATCTCATAAATTTTCTGAATATCATATCCTATCTTATTCAATATCTTATTGGTATCTCTAACACCTCTTAGTTTGCCATTTCGTTTTAGATATGGACATGGCAACTTCTTAATCTTACCATATAGCCTACATACTTTAGGCCGCTGCTCATAGATACTACATTGATTTATCTCTCTATCCAAGAAAGCACATAAACCATCATCGGTATAAAGCAGCTTGAATTGTTCATCCATATCCTGTATTCTAGTAATTTCCACAGCTATCAAGTCTTTATTTTCTTCATACAAGGCTGATTCGATAGGTACTATACCGCAACATTCTGCTCCTTTGCATTTTCCTGCTGCTATTGCTTTAGAACATCGGAAGCCCATCCTTTAATCCTCCTTAGATTCGGCTCTATGCGACTTCAACATCGGTTGTTATATATATATCATAAAGTTATTTAATATCGTTTAGAAACGAACCTCGTCAGTTTAATCGGCATGTCTGCTATATTATTACCTCCTGACTTTCATCCTTCAATAACAATCCACTCTCAACATCTATATACTCGTTAGGAGAACCCCATTCTGACCTCCAATCCAGCCGTGTATAACAACAGAAATTGAAATACTTAAATGCTTTCCATATATTAGCTATATTCTGATTCTGCTCTAAGGCTCTATGTCGTTGTAACATCTTACCACGACAGGTTTTTTTCTGTAGTGTAGCTCTGAAATGCCACCTACCATGTATAGATAGCATACGATTTAATCTCCATTGGTCTATATTCCAATCATATAATTCTGACCAATTTATCTCAGTCTTATCGTGAAATTTACATAGATACTTATCATCAGGTAATTTAGGCTCAAGAATATCTATACCAACATTATCATAATTATTATCCCATTCTGTGGTAATATCTCCCCATCGTCTACAAGTCCATCGTATTGAAGGTAACCTGATTATCTCTTCTAATAATCCATCCATAATGATCATATAATTCATAGTAGGCATCTCAGACCGCTTAACTACATTCATGCCTAATTTGTGTATCTTGATAAAATGCTCTCCCCAAGTTTTAGGAGTAAAGAATGTGGCGCATGGATCGTAAGGACAACCGGAGGTAGCATGTATCTCGTATTTCTTATACCAGCCTGAATCAACACGACTTTGATTATATTTCCAGTCTACCATAAGAATTCTATCACTCTGCTCTGCTAGCTTGAAATATGAACTTATATCGCCTACTATACACATATCGGCATCCATAAAACCTACAGCATCATAATCTGTCAGTCTGCCAGCATATAATGACCGATAGAACTTGAGATAATATACAGGCTTATGTCCCTGCTCTTCTAATCCTTCCTTGTTTCTGTAGTCCAGTAGATTTACAGGAATGAAATTAGGATAATGACCCGATGTTTGCATGTCATCTATGAACTTAACCATCTCTGCACCCGGCCAATAGAGTAGGTGAAACTCTATATCATCAAAGCCATAATACTTACTGGCATTGAGCATAGCATGGACACCGGGAAGGAGTCTACTATCGGCTGTCATTACTAAGGCATATTTAGACATCTTTTCTCCATTGACTAATCGTGTTTAGGACAACCCCCCATGATTACTTTTCCATAAGGTGCTTGATAATGACACTCACATCTCCAAGTACGAAAATCTATCTTATTCATTACAAAACATTGCCACGATTTCCATTGATAAGCTGAATATGGTAATGCTCGACGTGCTTTTCTTGCCTTTATTATCCAATAAAAAGTCCCTTTATTCATCATCTATCCTTCTATTATATATTACTTCTTCTGTTCTTTAATAGGTTATTTAAGAACCTTTCTTTTGTATATTGGATATTCCAATAAGTTCATGGATTAGCTTGTTGGATTTTCCCACAAGCTAACATTCCTTCTAAACTCATTCCGCTGGCTGAGTACCGACTGATACTCCTGAAGAGCATGTAAATAAGAAGGGCTGATACGGGAAATCAATATATCCAGAAATCTGCGTCGCTCAGATGGCGCTCCCTTTACCAGAGACAGATCTTCAGGGGAAAACATCACGACGTTTATCTTGCCTATTACACTGGATATTCTATCCTGTGGCCTGCCATCTATTTTAACTCGCTTCTTCTCTCCGCAGGCGTTGATTATCTCCACCACGGTGGACAGGTTTCTGGATGAGACCTGTCCTTTCAGGTAGAACCACTCCTTCTCTTGCTGAATCAACTCGTCATCCCGGTTCGTTCGATGCGATTTTACTGTGGATAGAAAGTATATTCCCTCCAGAATATTGGTCTTCCCCTGGGCATTTTCACCGGTTATCAGGTTCACTCCGGTAGAGAACTGGAGATGCAGCGATTCATAATTGCGAAAGTTGCGAAAAGTAATATTTCCAAGAAACACGGTAGAAATACTTTTGATTTTAGATTTTCGATTCTTGATTATCTAAGAAATTATAATTCGTACTATCCACTCCTGTCCCTTCTAACGCGAACATGAGCCATCTGATTCCCTGCAATCGAAAATCCAAAATCAGAAATCGAAAATACAACCTCTACACTCTCATGGGCATAATAACACACATATAATCCTGCTGGTCCTGATCTTCTTCCTGCGGCATTACAAGGACAGGACTCAGGGAATCTCTAAGCTTGAGAAGAACCTCATCCGATTCGATGTTTCGCAGTACATCCATGACAAAACGGGCATTGAAGGCTATCTCAACACTGCTCCCTATGTTCTTCACTTCCATTTGCTCCTGCGCTTCGCCCAGTTCTGGCGTGCTGGCGGATACATTAAGCTCAGTTTCTTTGGCTTCCATTCTTACAGAAGGAGTCTTGGGATTCGCCAGTAGCGATACTCGTCTGATAACGGACAAAAGCTGTTCCGTCCCGGCTACCAGATCTATCTCATTGCTTATGGCCGGAGCCATTACCGCTTCGTAGTCCGGGTATTCACCCTCAATCAATCTGGAGATAAGCGTTATGTTTTCTGTAGCGAATGCAATTTGGTTCTCCAGAATAGCGATCTTCACATCCTCATCAGCCGTAAAGGTTCTGGATATGTTATTGATGGCTTTGGTGGGGATAATGACACCTATTTCTTCCTCTACGGAGTTTGGCTGATTCTGAGTCACAACAGCCAACCTTCTACCATCTGTGGCTACCATCTTTATGAAATCAGAATTCATACGTAGATAAATCCCATTCAGAAAATGCCGAGTTTCTTCTGTAGAGACCGCAAATTCCGTCTTCCTAATCATACGACGCAGGACACCGGAGTTCACCACCAGGAAATCATCTCCGATTTCAGGTAAAGAAGGGAATTCCTCATCAGTCAGGCCCACAATTCTGAATCTAGTGCTTTCGCAGTTGAGTTCTACCCTGTCATTGGCCAGAGTCGTCAGCTTAACTTTGGCCGCCTCGCCTGAATTTGAAGTGGAAGGAAGCTCTCGTACTATGTCAACCAACTTCTTAGCGGGAACGGTTATGGACCCGGCTTCCACAATCTCACCTTTAACAGCGGCTTTCACGCCAACTTCCAGATCTGTTGCAGCTAATTGAATGTGATCATCCACTGCTCTGATCAGAACGTTTGACAAAATTGGTAATGTGTTTCTACTTGCTGCTACGTTACCGGCTATCTGCATAGCTTCCCATAAATCTTCCCTCTCAAATATTAATTCCATAGCAAATCTCCCAGTGATTGACAAAGATCTTGCCAGATTGCATTATCCATAGAAAATAGTTTTTTTCCCTCCGGTTATAGTACCGGATCCGGTTACTCTATTACTACTCCTAATAAGTTTAAAATATAGTAGTAGTAGTAGTAGGCGATGTGGAAATGTGGATAACTCAACCGGACGTAGACACTGTCTAGTCCGGACGTTGTGGATAACCAGTGGAAAGTTTTCCACAATTTTTCCACATTTCCACAGTGTGGAAAAGTTATCCACAACATTGCTCAAGTTATCCACCGGTTATCCACCGGTTGTCCACCGGTTATCCACCGGTTGTCCACCGGTTATCCACCGGTTATCCACCGGTTTCTTGTCTTCACCAGTATTGTCAGCAAAAATGGCTATTATAGCCTTATGTCATCAGCCTCTAGCTCTCTTTGACTTCCTCCATGAGTTGATCTATCGTCTTTGCAAATCCCGGATCATTTTGCATGGCTTCGTCGATCTTATTGCAGGCATGCATAACCGTTGTATGATCCTTTCTGCCAAAATCCCTTCCTACGTCTATCAGAGACAGGTTTGTAAGACGACGACAGAGATACATAGCCACGTGTCTTGGCAGAGTCAGAATCTATAATTGAAACCGACCCCGAAATAACCTTATTATCTAAATCCATTTTACATTCCTCCATAATTATATCTAATCTGAACTATAGTTATACCCTGCTGTATAACCACGTTCATATATCTCTCGATATATTTCACTGGTAGACTCGCCTTTAGTATATGGTGCTAACAGTACTTTTCCACCATAGCTCTCAACAGCTTTTTTCTCATCTTCATCTAGTCTCTCTATAGTATAGTCTCCACCTTTGATATAGTAATCTGGCTTTATGGTTTTTATACAGTTCGTTGCTGTAGATTCATTATAGATTATTACATGATCAACATCCCTAAAAGAAGCTAACATGGTCGCTCTGTTCATTTCAGTATTGATTAGTGGATGAAGTTTATCAAGATTCTTCGTTGATTCATCACTATTGATTCCAACTATGGTATGACCATGCTTTCGACAATAACTAAGCAATTCTAAATGACCTAAATGTAAAATATCAAAAACTCCATTTGTCCATACTCGTTTATGACTATCTGAATCCATACTCAACATCATCAATAAAGCCCAATTCTCTAATCTAGTAGAAGTCATTTCTTCACATACTATTTTACCTGACTTCTCATTCGATTTCACATAGTGTATCAATTTATACATTTTTATTATACCTTTGGTATTGATGGAAATTCTCCCCATATCCAATCTATTTTCAGATAAAGTTCTGTATTGAAATACTTGAAGAAATCCCATATTAGCTTCGTATTATGTATACCATTCCGTTTGCTCTGCTGGTCATGACCATTCATCAGCCGTTCACACATCCTCTGCCCCCAATAACGTCTATGGATGGTATGAAGTATATCACCATTTTGATGTATACCTATATGTTTCTTTTTACCTATCATACGTTCCTGTAGCTTTACATGATTATTCTGTACAAATACCCATTGAGTCGATGGCAACGGATATACGTCTTTAATCATGCCTGTCTGAAGTAATGTAAGATTTACCGGATGCATATCGCCTGTAGTTTCACGTCCATAGGTAGGATGGTATTTCTTAGGATTCATAGCATATTCAGGTATCAATGGAAATAGCTCTTTAGCTCGTCTGCCTGTAATAAAATAGGGATTACTGTATAGTGGTGGATTCTTACTCATAGCTCTATCATCATCATAATTAAACCACATAGCATCTGACCAGTCATTACCTGCCAGTCCTATCATATCAGACCTAGCTATCATATCGAACCATCTGGTGAAATTACTGACTATAATTCTATCAGCATCAAGTATACAAATAGCATCATAATCTGATAATTTATCTACAGGATACCACCATCTGGCAAACTTCATGCTGGATTTGCTATGCTTCTTCTGCTCTTGCCAATATTCATTACGACATTCTTCGTAATACTCATTGATATTCACAGGATGAAAAAACGACCCAAAAGCTATCCTAGCCTCCTGAATATATCTACTATTTTCAGGAATAGAATGCACTAAATGAAATTCTACATTATCAGAAAGACCATAATATTTCATGCCATTTAACATTGCATTATAACCCGCTAGGAATCTTTCATCAGCAGTTACCACTATAGCAAATTTACCATTCATGTCGTTTTCCTCTCTTCTTTATTTTTGGAGTATTAGACCAGATAGCTGCTATACAGGTCATAATAAGTGGTATTCCAATAACTGTGAATATTACAGCCAATATTCCAAATAAATGTTCATACCATGTCATCCTATCATCATCACCTTTAATTTGCGCTCTATGCGATTTGTTCTTCCGTATGTATAATATATCACAAAACTATATGAAACCCCTTAGAAACGAAATTTGCCCTACTCAACAGCTTATTAAACATAATATTACCACAGCTATTCTTTAATTACTATCTCCTAACTATCCACATTTTACATGCCCGTACAGGAGCAGTCTCAACATTCATCTCATCATAATACCTATCCACTGCTTTCTTCACACCCGGAAACCTTCTATTTTGATAATCATGACCACAGATAATTCCACCTTTTCTAACTTTAGGTGTCCATAGATGTATATCTCTATCAACTGATTCTTCATCATGTAAACCGTCTATAAATATCAAGTCAAATTTATTGGTATTACTGTAGAAATATACAGCCGCTTCTTTAGATGTCATCTCGTAAAGTTTAGCTTCTGGATGTCTGGAACAGAAGTCGTATATACCATACTGATTATTCAATGCAGGATCGACTAAGACATAACTATCAAGGTCGCAATTCTCCATTACAGGAATAGCTGTCTCACCCTTGCAAACACCTATCTCTCCTATTTTCTTATAGCCATATTTGTTGATTAAATCTATAATGACCTGCGCCCGTTGCGTTATTCTCATATCCCCTCCTAACCCAATATATTATGATCATCATGATATGTTTCAGTGTCATTAGTGACATTCATATAATCTTTAGTATTGATGCCATACTTCTTAACCAGTTGATAAAATTTCGTCTGACCATAAGGGCTGGCCTGTATAGCAGACACAACAGTAGGATTTTCAATAAGACAATTGATAATCACTTCCTTCTCTGATTTCAATCGCTGCTTCATTTTTTCAACTAATGGTGAGATAATATCAGGTTTTTTATTCTCTTTCTTCTCCAATGGTTCGGTCATATCTCTGAGAATAGTCTTAGCTGTACGACTGGCTATCAATTCCTTCTCAGGATGTGCTATTAAAATCCTAGTTCTTTGAAGTTTAGTCCGAATATACCTACCATTACTCTCAATAGGCTCTACTGCTATGATAGCATCTGCATTTACCCACCTATCATGTCCCAACGAAATCATACGTCTTATACCAATTCGTTTAGCCATTATACACCTCCCTAATCAAACATGATTCCATGATCATTTTTTAATATCTCATACTCACTCTTAAACCAATTCACCGTCTTATGTATACCATCTTCCAAAGACCATTGTGGTATCCAGCTCAATAACGTTCCTGCCTTATTTATATCTGCATAAGTAGCCCACACATCACCAGCTTGCGACTCTACATTATTAACCTCAATACTTTTTTTAGCTAAATGATACATAATACAATTTATCAAAGTATTTAATGATAAAGGATTGCCCGACCCCAAGTTAATGATCTCATAACCTTCAATATCTCGTAAAGCTAAAAGACCATCTATTATATCATCAATATAAGTAAAGTCTCTAAGTTGTTTCCCATCTCCATATACGTCAATACTCTTACCATTCATCAGTCTTTGTATGAATTTGAAATAAGCCATATCAGGCCTTCCTGCTGGTCCATACACAGTAAAGAATCTGGGAATTATCACATCATATCCATATAATTGTTGATAAGTATATCCAGCTAATTCCATAGCTATCTTGGTCATTGCATAAGGCGATGATGGCCTATCTGTCTTGTCTGATTCCGAACATGGAATAGGATCAACCATAGAAGGAGATTTATTCATAGCACCTTCGCCATAAATACTTGAAGAACTTGCTAAGATAACTTTCTTTATTCCATGCTCTCCTCCTTGCCTTAAAACAGTGATACTGCCTACGATATTATTGTGTATATATTTATATGGGTCTTCAATACTCTTTCTGACCCCCGGTATGGCTGCTAAATGATATATAGCATCAACATCTAAAGGAATATATAGCCATGTTTGGAGGTTACATATATCAGCATCCACCCACCATAACGAGCCATCTAAAACCCATTTCTTCAATTTATTATGTCTATATTGCTTTAACCTGCTATCATAATAATCATTAAAATTATCTACTCCTACTACTTCATGACCTTCTTCCAGTAATCGTTTAGTTAGATGATAGCCTATGAATCCTGTATAACCTGTTACTAAATATCTTGACATAATCCCTCCAACCACTTCAATATACTACCACACTCATAATCCATCACATCAACTGATTGAATACGTTCATCAGTCGTATACGTCCTCAGGGGATGACTTCTCTCTAAATACATGGTTCTCTCTGGCATAATAGACATAGCTGCTACCAGTGGTCCCGAAGCTACTCCTATGAAAGCATGACACCGTTGAATTAAGCCAAATAGATTCTGTAATGTAGCTCTATAATTCCTCACTGATAAATCTATCCAATTAAACTTAACATTGGCTTTATTGTGGAAAACATGCTGAAAGTGTACCTCAATAGGTATTAACCCAAAATCCTTTACTTCTTGCCATACCTGTTTAGCTATCTTCTCTGGACAATTTACCGAATTAGGTAATGCTGTACCATGAAAGTGTAAAGCTACTAAGGGAGATGGTAATTGAGGCAATATAACAAGTTCTGGTATTCCTATAAGACACTCAAATGGTATACCTATCTCATCCAATCCACACTTATGTTGTTTAAGTAAATCAGTGCCTTCAGACATAGGAAAATGAATTATAAAAATTATATCATATCCAGATGGTTCTAATTCATCCACTGAGTCCCATATTTCTTCTTGTCCACATTCAACATATAGGTCAAAAATGGATTTTGGATAAGAACTCCTAAGCCAATCAAGTAATGGCATAAACATTATACTATCACCTGCGCCATGGCCGAAACGTAATAAATATCTGCCATTTGGCTGTATATAGTCAAGTAATTTCTTATCTTTATACTGGTCAACAATTATCATTTTTCATATCCAATCTTTGGCTTCCAGTTCTTATCCAATATAGGCTCTAAAACTCTCTGCCAATCATCACTAGCAGCACACTTGATATAGGTACATCGCCAATGCCAATTATCGCCATCTAACATCTCAACATATATATATCGTTTCCAACCTCTTTTGAGACATAGAGGACATAAATATTTAGTTTCTAATTCATCATTCCTTATCTTCATAATATCCATCCAATTCATGTATTCCTAACATACGAAACATCTGTTCATTAAACTTATCCAATTGTTTTCCTGCCTGATAGCCCTGTATTAAATGCCCTATACTGACTAGTACCAAAAGGCTATTTTTTCTTTTTCAGATCCGGTTCTTGATCGCCGTAGAGTAATTCATATGTAGAGACACCTAAAACTAAGCTGAGCTTGACACCGAGTTCCAGCGATATGCCTCGACGGTTTTTTTCCATCTCGCAGATTCTCGGCTGTGGTATATCCACCGCTGCCGCCAATTCTTTCTGAGTAAATCCGGCCGCCAACCGCGCCTCTTTCAAATTATAATTGTAGTGCATTTCATATCTCCAATATATCTATATTATACAATACATCTCCTATAGTCATTATCTGTTCAGTAGTCAATGGCTCTATATCATATTTATTGAGAAAAAAGTCTGTTAATTCATCCATATCTAAATGCCTATTATTGATACTGCATCGTGGTGGACTCCATCGCATCAGGTAAAATCCTTCGTAATGATAACTATCAGGATCACCTTTTCTTAACAAGCCATCTATCAGAGCATATATCCTACGTTGACCATAATCCATCTGAGCATTGCCTTGTTTGATCTCAATTATCTTGAACTTACCATTTGCTCGTGGATTTCTATCTATATGCTTGCCGAATAATGTCGTGACCAAATCAATATCCTCTACTGATAAACCAGCTACTTGTGGAAACGGCATCTCTGGAAATTCACCTCTAAACCACCGTCTCCAAGGTAACTCTTGATATAGGTCTGGATTTCTAAATATATATTTATTCATGCCACCATTTTAATTCTGCTATACCATTATGTAACTTTATAAAAGGATAGCCATTTACGAAACATTTAGTCCAAGTACCACAATTCATCACCACAATATTATCTATCAACCATGTTCCTGCTAAATGATGATGTCCATATATCACTATAGAACAGTTATGTTCCTTAGCTAATAAGGCCATCTCCTGATTGTAGTCTGCTACTCGTTTCTGTATCAGGTTATAAAGATATTCTAACCAAGTATCCATATCTTTATGTATGTATTTCTCCATCAAGCCAACAACTTGAGTCACTATCCTGCCTAAACTAGTACCACACCTATTATATTTATCACACTGATGTCCATGTAATACTAAGATTCTTACTGAATTGCTAACGATTATATTGATATCAGGCTTTACCTGCCAATCAATAGTATCATCATGATTACCACGAACGAAATTAAATTTATCCCCTAATTTCCGCCATCGTCTGAATATGTCTTGATGCGCTTCCTTAATATCTTCTTGCTTACCTTGCCATAATTCAAGACCATCGCCTACTACCCAATGATTTCCCGACTGCTCCAAGAATGACAGATATGCTCTATCCGCATGAAAGTCCTCTGACTTATCATAGCCCAGGTGTAGATCACTTACGAAGTAATGAGGTAACTCGTTTAATTGTTCAAGTCTGTCTAACGTTTCTCGTGATAGCATTGGATTCTCACATGATAATGTGGAGGCCTCTCTTAAGACCTCCACTGTGATGAAGCAAATAGTGTACTAGGTATTATATACAAATCTAATCCATCGGAATCATCTCCTATCTTTTGGAATAAGCGACTGACTCATCCATGCTTCGTTATAAGGACTTGCCACACGTCGCTCCTAAAATCTTACTACCCATATCTTACACTCTTTCCTGCCAACAGGTATCAATTCAATATTATTACCAAATACCTCATCTACAGCTTCTTTAACTCCTTCGCAATGAATTTGTCCATAATCATCGCCACATAGTATGCCACCATTCCTAACCTTTGGCTTCCACGACTCTATATCTGCTTTAACATTATCATAATCGTGTAAAGCATCTATAAACACTAAATCTAATGATTGATTATCTATAACCTTTACTGCCATATCAGACCTTACAATCCAATACTGAATGTCTGTCTTAATTTGCTTTCGTCTCTCAATTAACCATTCTGCAAAAGGATAATACTGAACAGGATCAATACAATAATATTCGTCTAATTCACAAGCCTCTAAAATATGTCTGGCTGTCTTGCCATGATAGACCCCTATCTCTGCTATTTTTCTATAATTATTAGTTTTAATTAAGTCTATCAATACCTGCCAACGATTCATGTCTAATTCCATAAAAATAGGAGCATCGCCCAAAATCAAGTCCCACCTCCGCAGATAAAACTCGAAATCTACGACGATGCTCCTTGTAGTTTATCCAAAGGTAACTATCTCTGGTATTATTCCTTCCCTATAACAGTTCTCATACTTTTCTATGTGTCTCTCTGGATTCTCACCTTCAGGTATATGCCATTCCTGTTCCTCAGGTAATTCTAACCTTGAACCGTTATAATGATCTAATACAGCTTGCGCTATCTCTTCAGGAGTGGTAAGCTCGAAACACAATGGCACTGTTTCATCCATATCATCAGGTTTTATCAAATTCCTGCATTTACCTTTCTTACCACCTAACCAACAGCCATCTGATTCAGCACACGGTAAACAGCCATTCTTATTTAACCATCTGACATGATTATAAACATGCCACCTAAGACCCTCTTTACCACCAGCTACTACCACGTTAGGTTTATAACGTCTCAATACTTCTTCTTTGGTATTCTTAAACTCAGAAGCACCTATCACAAATTGGAACGAAATCGGCCCTATAAGGCCATCAGACCAATAAGCTAACCTAAGTAACTCTCTGGTCGTCGTTTGTCCCACAAGGCTAAATACACCCCTTAATGGCCTATGTATGTGAGACATACCACCAGCACTCTTACTCCCTATCTGTACTATCCTGACTCTACCTTGCCAAACATCATTCAGTATATCTACCACTTCCTGCCATCTATGATACTGCTTTAATTCATTATCGCTCTTCATGCCAGCATTTAATAACCAAAAAGGGCCATCCCAATAATAAGTACAATGCACTTGATTATACCACGATAACTCCTCATCTGAAAAGAATAACTCAGGATATAAGCCAGTCTTAGGTATCTGAACAGGATCGGATTGCCTGTCATCATGTATATATACTTCTATATTTACTTTCTTATTATCAGCTTTGCCTACCAAGCTATATAACGTATCACCTTGAAATAAATGCCATACATAATCATCGCCTTCTCGCGGCTTTACCTGTAATATATCATCTTCAACTAAAGGATGCCACTGTTTCTGAAATGCTGATTTGACGTATTCTTTAACCTTGCCTAAATCATCAACTCTTGGTAATGGAATACTGAATGAGAATATATGTAGATCATTTAACTTTCGCTCTATATCATTACGAAAAGCATCACTGAAATGTAAACCATCCCATCCAGATTTATTTATATCGTCATAAGTTATCGTATATACTTCAACATCAGATTCAGACTGCTCTAGTTTGGTAATAAATGGACTGTTCTCAAATAGGTCAGGACATGCACTATGAACATCTATCTGCCAATCAGGATATGCTCTACATAGGTCATATACTGCTCTACTCATCGTTAGTATATCGCCAGGACTTTGTTCCTCTCTTAAGATTATTTTTCGTTCATTCATATGTTATTTCTCTTCCTTAGTTCCATTTATTAAATCATCCACTTTAACACCTAACACTTTAGCCAACCTATTAGCTATTCTTAACCCAGGTATTCTGCTGCCATTTTCAATAGCTGTAATCATAGAATAACTTACCTCAGCTTTATAAGCTAATTCTTCTTTAGTCATTCCACGTTCTTTTCTTAGTTTATCAAGAATAATATTCATTCATAATTACCTCCTGTTTATATAATACTAAATTAAACTACTTCTGTCAAGTACAAAATGGGCTGTATTCAATTCCACCGCCTAAAATGATATATTACCCAGACCACCATATAGAATCTCGTTAGAGACGAAGTATGAAAGTTTAACAGGTATATTAGACATTATCTTAATTCCAAAAATTACAGGTGAGAAAGAATGGATATATAATAATATCTTATATTATTATTATATATCCATCTTCCTTATCACCATGATTTGTATATTAGAGCCATATTAGAGTATATTACACCAACTTAGATGGATCAATATCTAATGCCAATGCTATCGACCGTAATGTTGATACAGTGATGCCTTTTCCATCTAATACATTTCGTATTGTGCCTATTGATAATTTGCTTTCTTCGGCAAGTTGACATATCTTTTTATTGTTATCTTTCATCAGTTGTCTGAATACATTACTTCGTTCTTGATTCGTCATTTATCTTCTCCTTGCTTTTCACTCCTATCAATTACCCTTCGCGTTTTTTCAGCAGTATCACCTGTTCGTTTACCTGATACCAATATTGAAATTATCACAAGCTCAAATAAAACAACTATACCCGCTGCAATAAATACTGTAATCATGACGGTCTCCTCGTTACTGGTCTGTAGTTGATAAACTGTAAATGTTTATGCAATTTCCTGGCCTCTCGTTTGTTAATTGCCCGTTTTACGTTCATTCTAAATCTTTCTCTAAGTGTCCATTTGTGATTGAACTCCATGCTATATCACCTCCCCCTTAATCTCTTCCAATTATCTCTATGCGCCGGTTCAAGTATTTTTAAGCTGCTCTTCCATTCGGCAGAAGAGCTCCTACGACTTGGATCGTAGGGTAGATACCAGCAGACCTCTACTGTAAAGCTGTTCTCTCCACCATAGATTATACCTTCATATTGCGATAATTCTGGATTGGTATAACCTACTATTTCACCTACGTTGAACATTTTAACTCCTCTCTTAATACACCTCATAATAACAGCCAGTATTGGCTATTGCTTCCTGACTCTCTTTAACTCCATGATAGTCAGTTAGGTCTTTGTCAAATACCATCCTATGAACTATATCACACCATCTCAAAGCACCCATATCAGAACTAATTATCTGTGTCTTATCCATGCTGTAAATACCTGCCATCTCAACACCTAAGACCTCAGCTAAGTCTGTCGCTATTCTGGTCATCATATCCTCAGTGATAGTCCTTGAAGCTGAAACGTAGTCACTGCCATATTGGTATAGTTTATCATCCTTTTCATGTTCGATAAAACTGGCTAAGTCTATCATGCCATCGAAAGTTTTACCTTCATACTGTCTCAACATTTCTTCTACAGCTTTCTGACTAGCTCCGTCTGTCCACTCAACATATATCGAACTGCCACCTGAATACCTGTCTGACCTCACCTTAAATTTCTGGCCGGGAAACTTGGTTTTCAAGTTCTTACGAACTATCTTAGCCACGTCTACTACGTCAATATATACTCTCTCTAGCTCTGGTTTTGGCTCAACTAATACTGTATCATCATCTGCTCTAGCTTCACCTAACTGTCTGAGAAGTTTATCAACATAAGTTTCTTCAAGTATGCCAGTATCTAAGTCATAAGTATCAAGAAATTCTTGCGCATCCTCCTTATCTTTCTGATCTGTATCAATTATCCATTGCAGGAAGTTCCTGATATGCTGTGCTATACAAAATTCAGCATCTTTATATGACCAATGCTGTACGTCAAAACGGCCTTCATAAATATAGCCATCCTCAAAGATAACCTTGAAATCGTGTTTATCATAAGCTCCACCTTTGGGAGCGGTCGTGCTATTCTCAATTATCTGTCTACTGGCACTAGCGAAGTCTTTAAAGAACCATGATAAACATAGGTTACTCGGCCCCTCTGCTCTATCAAGCATTATGCCTTTGACCTGTATCTTTTTCTTTGTCGTTAGTTGCCTATCTACACATTCTTTACAAATAACAAACTTTCCATTAACTGTTATTGATTCCATATCTTCTATTGGTTTTTCTGTGTGGCAAATATAACAAGTCATTTTATATCTCCTTTAGATTATCAATAATCTGCATCGCTCTTGCAATAGCATTATTCTTGAATTTATAGATGTCAGTAGAATCAATATCCTTACCATTACGACCAATGATAAAGCAATAATAACCACCATCATCAGGACTGTAGGTAACTTCGATAAAATAATCTCTATATTCAAGCAAATTAAACATTGTCTATCTCCTTTTGGTTATTTGACTTCTTCTATCTGTAGTCCAAAGTATTTTGCTAAACTCTCCATTACCACCTTGCTGTGTGTTATATAGCCACCGGGATTACCTCTTGACCATTCCCAACCACACATCTCCAATGACTTCCTCTTCTTATGAATACCCTCAAGTATCCATGTATCTTTGTAACCGTCAAATTGATGCCTGATTACCATGTTCATAATATCCCTTTCATTTTCAATAATCTTTCAACCTCTTTCCATCCATCATGACAACAGATAGACGTTGCTTCATCTTCTGGGAAATCCACCATCTGTTCATTAGTATAAAAAACCTCTACCGATTTATACTGTCCACGAACTATCCAAGATTCTTCCCACTCCATCCCCAATTTATCTAACACTCCCTTTAAGTCTTTTACCTTCATCACTGCCTCCTTATTTATATTGCGCCCTATACCGTTGATAGATAGGAACTAACTCATCGACACATTCATTGCAGTAATATGTATGCCCCTTGAACTCTGTATGAGCATCTTCGTAAATTGGATGACTTGAATATCTACCAAATGTCATTACTGAATTATGCTCAGGACATATCGGACTACTGTTTTCTAATGCCGCTCTCCTGCATGTTCTGGTCAATCGTTCACCCCAACGATAATCAACTTGATTCATCGGCCCTTCCACCCTTGCAACCCATCCTTCATCAGCCAATTCTTCAAGAGCTTGCCACCACTCGTAATCTCCATAATCTCCATATCGTTCCCGATCATTCTCTTCTGTTGGAAATTTATAGAGATAAGTTATCTTGGTTGACTCAGTATAAACCTTTATTACCCAATTCAATACCTTTCGTTTCATCTCTTGTCGTATTTCAGTCATTTCATTTTCCGCTGTTTTATAACCCCTACCCATTTGACCTCTCATCTTATGTCTCCTTCTAAAGTGTTAAGTAACTTATTTCCTCTTCCATCTAAGATTATAACAGATTATAATATAAAAGTCAAGAGAAAAATACAAAAAAATAGACTTTTTCTAGAAAAAAGCCTAAAAAAGTAGATATATTACAAAATATTATGGATATATTAGCAGGTATATTAAGAATATGTTACAGGATAGATAACGTTAATGATAATAATAGTTGACATAAAAAAACCATTCAGAGAAAATACTGTGTGCGGTTGATGGAGTCTTTGCGACTCGGAAGGTTTTATCTCTGAATGGTTTAATAGGTATACTGACAATTTTGGTAATGATATGGCCGTCCTTACTATGAATCTGGCCTTGCTATATCTTATATTATATCATACCTCTATCATTATGTCAACTTTTCATAAATAATTCCCCAAGGTGTGAAGCCTTTACCTCTATATCTGTGAACCAGCTTGAAGCCTCTAACTGTTATGAAATCTATTAAATGTTGCAATGTTAGCCATTCCATACAGTCATAACTATCGCTCTTTGAGCCGCGATATCCGGGTTCTTTAGTACCACCCTTATTCTCAGTTAAGAATATACCTTGTGGCTTCAATACTCGATATACTTCACCGATAATTTTATCAAAGTCTAATACATGATCAAGACTGTTGGTATATACAATATCTATAGTTCTGTCCTGAAAGACAAGATTGTGAAAATCTCCATGTAGGACATGATGATTATTCTCTCCCGGTTCTAAGTCAATACCAATAGCAAAATAACCCTTATCTATGAAAGCCCTTACTTCGCCGCCTACCCTTGCCCCTAGGCATAAGACATTACCTGAGGTAGGTATTTCATCCATCAGTATATCAAGTCGTTTCCCTAATGAGCCACGAATACCTATAGAAAATCTTTCGCCAGTACCGGGAGCTTTTCGTAACTTCTCACCCTGTATATGAATATACTGGCCGTAATTCTCATAGTCTCTTCGTCTGAATCCACCTGTTATATCAATCCAATTCATTTATTTTTCCTGAATAAATAACCGTAAGGTGTGGCCTTACTCTGACGATCATGGTACGAATGAAATAAAGAATAGCCCGATTGCTCTATTCTTTCAACTAACACCTTAAGAGAATCCCATTCCAGACAGTCCCAATGGTCACTTCCCATATTTTTTTTGTCTATTTCATTACTGCCAGACTTACATTCCATCTGTAATATACCCTCAGGCTTTAATACTCGATGGATTTGTGCTAGGACTTTATCAGGTTCTAGACAATGGTCAAAGCAGTTGATATATACTATGTCTACAGAACTATCGGCAAATTCTAAATCGTGAAAGTCTCCATAAACCACATGCTGATTAGCTGGCCCGGGATTCACGTCTATACCTACAGCAAAAGCTCCCATATTAATGAAAGCCTCTACCTCTCCACCAAGTCTAGCTCCTAAACATAAGACGGACATACCATGCTTCACTATTCGTAATTGCTTAAGACGTGATTGTAATAACTGCCTTAATTGCCTACTTCGTTCTAAACACCAGCCCGGCCTTTCATCTAGCTTACTGGCTTGCATCTTTATATAGGCATTATAATCTGTATAATTCCTCTTATATAAACCATCTAAGTCAGTCCAGCCCAATTCACTCTCATGTCGTTTCACATCAGGATTCATGCTCTTCTCCTGAATAAATATGAATGTATATCTTGACGTGGTGGACACTCTGGCTGTCCATGACTTAATAGATCAAAGCCAAGTCTGTGCATGAATGATAGAAATTTTGCGGGTGTGAAATATGTTAGATGCTCTCCCGGCTTATAATGCTTCCAATCCTCTAAGACTTTATCCTCTGGCAATATTGGTATGGTAGCAGCTAAAGCCTTAGACTTATCAATCCATTCAAGCATTTTTCCATCAGGCTTATGTTCCCAATCCACATGCTCTAATACATCCCACAAACATATCAAGTCATAATTTTTATGCCTGATACCTGTCTGAGGATAACTGGCTTTTTCTGAGATCATGCCAATATCAAAACTATCTACTATAATACCATCAGGCCTATATAACGAAAAGGCATTATTACCACACCCATAATCAAGTATTGTCTTAGGATGTAATTGAGCTACCAATTTCCATCTGATATTACTTATCTCCTGCATTGAACCAGCATACATTTCCAGAAGATTCTCATAGTATTCGACATCGTACCCATCAAAAGGCATTATTACCTCCTTGTTATTGATATGTTTGTAATAAAGCTATATGAGCATCCATAGCAGTTAAAGCTGTATTAGCTTCTATTAGCCAATCGTCTTTAGGCACACTGGCACGACCATCAGGCTCGGCAGGATCGGCTACCGAAACATAATAGCCAGCAGGTTTATTCTGTATATTCACAATATCTGCCGATAAGCCAAGTCGTACTTGAGAATATAAGGCTAACTGACCATCAATCAAACCTTCCACTGCTTTTGGTACACGAATCATAGGCCGCCACGTAGACGGTGCCTGACCATAAACCAGTAATGCTAATAATTCAGCATTAGCATGAGCCTTTTGATTGATCGTATACGACATCCATATCCCAATAATTGCTATTATCAATAAGGCTGCTACCAAACTCTTCTTCATGATCATTACCTCCAATCAACTACCGTTGCATTTCTTGAAGTCCTTGCTGCTTCTATATCTTCTACTGAACTACCTGCGGCATGATACAAAGCTTCTAATATCTTAGGATAGTTAATCGCTCCATGCCCGTTATAAATATCAGGAGAGTTATACCGGTCAGAGCCTTGAAATATAAATTTCCGAGTACACCATTTCTTTGCTCTTAGCATAACCGCTGCCCCTGTTACATGGGGAGCGGAAAGACTCGTACCAGATACATTGACAATATCTCCCTTTTTGTTATAGGCAGGAATATATACACCAGGAGCCATGACCCCTGATTTTTTCAGCATATCGCCATAATTGCTGAATGTTGCTCTTGCCCCTGAAACTTCTAATGCCCCAACACTTATACACAGGCCAAATCGTGCTGGATAGACTAAATGGTCGCCTTGATCTGTCTTACCGTCATTCCCTGCTGATGCTATGCAGCCAATTCCCTGTCCTGCACATGCCAGAACAGCATCCTTAAAAGCCTTTGATCCACTATAGCCACCAAGACTGATATTTACAAGCTCTATTTCAGAGTTATTACTTATCCATTCAAGTCCTTTTATAATCGTGAAATATGACCCACGTCCGTTACTACTTAATACCTTTACTGCATAAAATTCTGTATCTGGCATCACACCGACAATGCCCTTACCATTTCGTCTTGCGCCAATCACTGAGGCAATATACGTCCCATGATTATTGTCATCTTCCCAATTATCATTATTGCCATAAAAATTATATCCACCAACAACCTTGCCAGCAAGGTCGTCTACCTTAGATGATATACCTGTATCTAGTATAGCTACCTTTATAGGAGCTAAGGTTACACCATCTAAGCCCATGGTTTTATCCCAGACCTTATTTGCGCCAACTCTCTTTACACCTCCCGGTATTACTTCTCCCGTAGCCAAGCCTCTAAGTCCACCAGTAGGGCCTGCCAGCATCTCCCATAGCCCTTGTGGTTCAGGAGCAGCCAGAGCATAAGCAGTACCATTAGGCTCGATATATTCCACTATATCCAAATGTTTTAGAAAGGCAATATCGGAATCTTTTAGTTTACATAATACGGCATCTATGAGTGTCAGTTTATCGAGAACCTTTATACCAGCCTCCTCAAATACCTGTATAACAGATTCAGCCTCTTTAGTAAGTTTGACTATATACTCATTAGAACTGCCGCCGCCATTCCAGATAGAACACCCTACCAACAATATAATAAACAATAATAAACCTATCAATACTTTTCCCATGATTCTAATTCTCCTTTTTATAAATTACGATTTTCCACCATTCAGACCGTTTTCTTCAAGATACTTATAAACACTTCGCCGCTCATGTTGTAAGTCAACCTCTTGCCAATCCTTATAACTCACGATAAATGATGATTCTAACTCAGTATCTACTGTCCCTATCATTGAACTGTAATCCTGATATATACAATCTTTTATTATCGCTCCAAATTTATCTGGGTATTTAGCTATACGACTGCCAGGATAAGGTACTAAGGTTGTGAATAAAACAATATCAGGCTTCGTTTGCTCGAAAAACTTTATACTTCGTTCTGCTATACCCGGTTCTTCTCCCGGCAATCCCATGATCATATAAAGCCGTACACGAATACCGACAGCCTTTGTTCGTTCGATAGCTGCCGCTGCCTGCTCTACTGTAATACCTTTACCAGTTAAAGCTAGTGCCTGTTCAGAGACAGTTTCAAGCCCATAACCTATCTCCCGACATCCGGCATCCGCCATAGCCTGTAGTTCTTCTTTCGTTTGTCCTACATCTACTCGTGAACTGCATCGCCATTGGATATGGAGCGATTTTAATTGCTCACATAAGGTCAGTAGTCTATTACTATCAAGAGCCATTGTATCGTCTTGAAACCTGCATTGCTCTATACCATACCTATTCTTAAGATATTGAATTTCGTCTACAATATTATCCGGTGTTCTAAATGTTACCTGTGTACCCCAGAGAGGTTTACTCGCACAAAATGAACAGCTATAAGGACACCCTCTGGATGTTATCATAGTAGTACCTATTTTGCCTTTATCCACAAGCGACTTACTTATAACCAGATTTGAGGGCATTAAATGTCGTGCAGGGAAGGGTATACTATCAATATTTTTAATACGTTCTGAATGATATACTTTCTTCTCGGTATTTCCATTCTTGAAATCCGTCATCACATCAAGTATAGCTGTTTCTCCTTCACCCATTACTCTCTTATCAAATGTAGGGTCTATTTCTTCGTTAGCTACTGAGGCATGTACTCCACCTAAAACAGTATAGGCATTATATTTTTTCTTAACACGTTTTGCTATTTCTATAGCAGCCGGATATTCTGGTGTGGTGGCTGTAAAACCATAAATGTCTGCCATTGGAAGACTCTTATCCATACCTCGTAGGTCGGCGATAATAACTGTATATCCTGCTTGCTCAAGCACCCCTGCAATATATAATATCCCTAATGGATTATTTTTATACATATCAATAAGATAAAAAGACCCGGGAATTACAAGGCATATCGTCAAGGTGTTTTTCATTGTCCAGCCAGTTCTTTCTGTTTCTTTTCCCAATATATGAGGTCAGGATTAATATCATTTTCAGTGAGTGTGGCAGTTATCGCCTTACCATTACCATAAATTGGGCCACCATGCTGAACGAAAACAGCATAACAAATAGCATGTAAATAACCCGCCAGACGTACCCGTAAAGCAAAATCATGATGACCTCGATACCACCTAAAGTTTTCGTCAAATAATCCGATATCATCAATGACCGTTCGTTTGATATAAAGAGATTCAGCATCTACCTTATCCTGTGTCACCATGTAGGGAATCCAGCCAGCTTTACCCATAGGACATGGAGGCTGATTCGCAGGATGTTGTTGTGGATTCTGTGCTGTTTCCAGAAGCGGCCCAACACAACCAATACCTTTTTCAGCATAAGCTACCTGTTGTAATTTTTCTACCATATTAGTCGTATGAAGATATAGGTCATCTGTCAATAAAACCACATCATCGTTTTCAGATAACTTTATTCCTATATTCCATGCTGAATAAGGACTGAAAGGCACAGGAGCATCTACATATTGAAACATGCTATATTTATTTCTTATATCATCTGTAAGTTCATGTAATACGATTAAAGGATATGAGATAGTTTCCAAATACGACATAGCAAAAATATCAAATACCCAATCATGCTTACTAGAAACTATACATGTAACATTAGGCAGGTTGCTCATAACTGTCTCCGGGAAAATATTTCTGCAACCAGTCTAATTCGTTCCGCTCAGGATGTAATTGCATCCAGCCACCTGTACCCCGCTTCACATCCAGCAACATATCGAAATATTCATCATACATCCACTTAACACGATCTAAAGTAAAATTCGCCATAGCATATCTATAACAATCAGCAGGTTTAATCCTGCCTATATTCTGTGCCGCCCTGACAAATTGACTAAGGGTTCTGCAACGATAACCGGTTTTGTTATGTATTACCAGTTCCTGAAATGCACCCCAATCGGATGTAATTACAGGAGTGCCCGAAAATGCAGCCTCTATTATCACGCCACCGAAAGGTTCAACATACTGTGTTGGTAGAAATAATGCCCTTGCATTTGCTAATAATTTCTTCCGTTCCTCTACACCAACAAAGCCTATATATTCTACACCCGGATGATCAAGGTTAATACCTTCACCACCATTCTGTCCTGCGATTATTAACTTCGCTCCTATAGCATTGATAATAGCTATCGCCTCTCGAATACCTTTACGAACAATCACCCTGCCAAGAAAAACGAAATAATCGCTTTTCTTATCTTGGTAGCAAAAATCATCAGGGTCAAAATAATTAGGGATTACAACATCATACCATTTACCATTACCCTGTTTCTGTAGACCCCAATTATAGTGCATGTGAGAAGAGGACTCAAAAACCTTAAATCTGCAAATAGGGTTATTATAACCAATACCCATCTCTACAACTAAATATAATTTATCAGGCATATTGATATATGAAGTATTGAAAGCTTCCAGTATAGGTATATATGCCTGAGGTGAGAATGGAATCAGCAGAAAATCATCAACCTGCATTCTTTTCTTTATCTCTGGTATAGTGTTCTTATTGAATGTCTTATAAGCTAAATCACCTATATTATGCTTATAAGGTACTTTCTTCATATCGTAATCACCATACGTCTCCTTGATAACTTTTTTGGTAGATACTTGGATGAATTCATCACACTCAACATCTGATCCCTCAACACCATAGAAAAATACCGTATGACCCAGACTCTTTAGCATCTTTCCCATTTTAATAACTTTCTGAGAAAAAGCACAGGCAAGAGAATCCCCTTTATCAGTTGGTACATGAGGCAATCCTAAAAGATGAAAACGTTTCTTTTGTCTTACTACTCCGGTAAAGACTGGAAAATCATCAGGAACTTCAGTCGCTATTTCAGGTATATTCGATAATATATCTTTCCATAACTTCGGCTGTAATCCGGAAAATACGGGCAAATCAACATTTCGCTGTATAGGAGTTGAGCTTTCTTGTTTCGATAAGCCGGGATTCCATTCATTCTGATCAAGTGTATTTCGTACTAATCTAGCAAATAATATATCACTATCTTTAACAAATTGTTCGGATAACTTATTAAAAAATGGAGAATCATTAGCAAAAGCATGGACTATTTCTACCTCAGATGGTAATTCATTTTGAGTATCAATTAACCTATCTACTACCCGGTCACTACCACCTCCACCCAGAATACCGTATTTAACCACATCTATTCTATCACGGCATGATCGTACCGTATTATTCAGAGTAATAGAAATCTCTCCCCTTTGCAGATCGGGTTTCTTTGCTATAACTTCTGACTTCTCTAATACCTGTTTCATAAGTTTCGATGCTGGCTTAGACATCACAATAGAAGCATTATAGAAAGGATAGCCGGGGTCGTTTGGTAGGGATTCATCAGGAAGGACTAGCTCTTTATCACTATTCATCAAATGATATAAAGCATCTTTTACACAAAATGTATCAAGGTCAAGACACATACCACCATATTTATATAGTATCTGCCATTCAATTAAATTACTGACATCCGTACAATAACGTAAACTTTGTTTATCAGGTAGAGCAGCAATATCCGGCCTGTCGATAATGTGTAATTCAATCTTATCCTTAAGAAGCGGCCAATATTCACCTTGTGGCTCATCAAATGCCCATAATAATACTCTATCGGTATCTTGAGTTTTAATAACACTAAGGATAGCTAAATAATATCCATAAACCAATATATTACTGGTTAAAATAAAATGAATTGGTATCCAACATGTTTTCAATGTCTGTCTATTCTTATTCCGGGTATTCATTTCTATTCCTTTTTTGTTATGTCAATCTAGTTATCTCTAAATGAGTATTCCGTTGATAACGATCCACTGTATCATTGTTAGACTGATTAGTAATATGAACAGTTAGGGAATCACCCGCCGATAAGGACAAAACTACCGCAAATGGAATATGAATACCATTAGAAGTGGCTGCGGCTGTTCTATGATAATATACCTCAACATTATCTACCTTCAATGTTAGCCGTACAACATCATTGGCAGCATTGATAAGTAAAGCTACTGCGCCGGTTACAAGGTATTTACCTGAATTATCTGGAACAAAATCAAAATCAGAGGAATTATCATATTCTGAACCAACATCATAAACTTCTGTATCAAACTCTACCTGCTCCTCTACCCCTGCTGAAATACTTTCTGTAGAACTCAAATATACACTTACAGCACTTGTATTGCTAGGTGAAGAGCCGGTTGGCCCTACTGCACCGGTATACCCTGTCAATCCTTGCTCACCGGTCAACCCGGTTAATCCTTGTAATCCAGTTAATCCTTGCTCGCCTGTCAGTCCTGTCAATCCTTGCTCACCGGTCAACCCTGTCAATCCTTGTTCACCAGTTAATCCAGTCAATCCCTGTTCGCCAGTCAACCCGGTCAATCCCTGTTCGCCAGTCAACCCGGTTAAACCCTGCTCACCAGTCAACCCGGTCAATCCCTGCTCGCCAGTCAACCCGGTCAATCCCTGTTCGCCAGTCAACCCGGTTAAACCCTGCTCACCAGTCAACCCGGTTAAACCCTGCTCACCAGTCAACCCGGTTAATCCTTGTTCACCAGTCAACCCGGTTAAACCCTGCTCACCAGTCAACCCGGTTAATCC
>Ga0180438_10000539_pt1 | contig 72927 bp, 51 predicted proteins | sample SS_ome_12_FD_132455 | JGI IMG/M metagenome (GOLD analysis project Ga0180438, IMG submission 132455) | Hypersaline lake sediment archaeal communities from the Salton Sea, California, USA - SS_3_D_2 metaG | ecosystem: Environmental > Aquatic > Non-marine Saline and Alkaline > Hypersaline >...
GGTGGCACCCTACCACCACTACTTAATACTAGGTCTACCAAAATATTTTTCTTTTCTACTTCTCTTATAGATTTTTGTTTTTCAAAATCTTTTCTCTAAAAATATATATTTCTCAATTTATCCCCTATATAGATCTTGACAATCTATCCGAGCGTGGCTATCTATATCATTATAACTATGGACAAATTGTCCTTAAGCCAAATTGGCAAACATCTAATAGGAGGTGCAGAGATGAGAAAATCTTATCTAATCAGAGACTTACCATTATTATTCGACACATTTTTTCTTAAATGGCCTGAAGCGGCGAAACCACCGATGGATAATTTCCCTATCCTTGACAGCGATGCTTCAAATGGCGAACAATTAAAAGGATGGGAGATTCAATTAGCTCTTGCTGGCTTTACAGAAAAGGATGTAAGGGTTTGGTATGAAGGACAGACTTTACATATTGGAGGAGATAATAGTTCTAACGAAAATATTGGTAGTAAATTCTCTTGTTCTTTTCATCATACCTTAGCTATTTCTAAAGATTTAGATCTAAAGGAGTCTGAAGTTTCTTTAAAAGAAGGCATCCTTTCTATTAAGATCCCGATAAATAGTTCAATAAGAAAAGAGAATCATTTATTTGGTTCTTGTAAATAGCTTTGTCTTCCGATCTATCTTTCCTTTCTTAATTCTTGTGCTATACTTAATTTAAGCGAAAACCTTTTTGGGGGAGGGCCAACAAAAGGGAGGAATATAAATTGACTGATACGGATGATAAGATTGCTGTTGCCATTAAGAGATCTCAACCTGATTGGGCGAAGTGGATTGGCTTACTTTTGACAGTACTCTCTCTTACTGTAGCTGCTGTTGTGTGGGCGAGCACAGAACATTCTGATATTCGATCCTGGACAGCAGATCAAGACTATGTTACAAAACAAGAGTTAGAAAAGTCTTTTGAGAGACAATACGTACCAAAAGAAGATTTTTCTAGAGTAGAACAGAGTATTATTGATCAAAAAGAGGATATAAAAGAAATCAAAGATAAGGTTGACAAAATCTTTGAAGTTATCCACAGAAGAAACAGGTGATCTATGAATGATCCTCGTAACGATACCCTACTAAAGTTAGCTTCCCTTAGAGACTCCCTAATACAGTTTGCCAAGCCCGAAGTCCTTAAAAAAATTCTAGACCTTTGTGAAGCTCTTGGCACCGATAGAAACTCATTCGTTAAACAGTTTAAGTTCTGGGCAGAGAAGAATGGTGAAGATTGTCGCTACGCTGCGATGGCCAAACAATTCTTTTTACAGGATCAAGCAGAAAGTGTTGCCAAACAGATAAATTGGCTCTATCATAACTGGAGCAAATATTATGAATAAGGAGAACAATATGGAACTTAGAAACAAACTTTGTCGTCTTTTAGAAATCGCGCAAGAAAAACTATCTCCGCCGAAACAGGATCTCAGTTTTGAAAGGCTGATCTATACAATGGGCTCTGCCGATCCTCGTCCCTTCTCAAAGCTTACAAAAGGTTATAATTCTTTCTCAGGTTGTGACATCAAAATTATCATAGATGGTAAAACATCTGCTGCAACACAAAGCCTTTGTTGCGACGAATACATCGATGAAGAAGGCAAGAGACAAGTATCAGGTTCTGCTTCTTTTATTGTTTTTGATAAACCTTTTGATTATCTTGGCAAAACAGTAAGACTTATCGCCAATGGCGCAGACGAGTATGGGAATTTCGCTACATTCTTTGATGAGGAAGTTACATTCATTTCTAAAAAATATGAGTTATCTATTGAGAATGTTGTGGTTGAAGAACACTATACTTTCAAAATGAAAACCAAAGATGAATAAGAGAGTAAACCTCGTCAAAAAGACAGTAATTGCTTATAAGGAGAACAACATGTTAAAACCGACCACTGATTGGATCCTAACCAAGCCTGTAGCACAAAAAGAGAAAGTAACCGACTCTGGTATTGTCCTTGTTACTAAAGAAGAGGATTCTACTAAACTTGTTGAGATTGTTTCTTTTGGCCCCGGCGCAAACAAAGACTCCTCCTTGAAGGCAGGAGATATCGTAATGGTTCCAACTCAAACAGGCTATAAAGTAGAATTCGATGGTGAAGCTTTCGAGATGGCCAAAGAACAAAACTTTCTAGGAGTTATTGAATAATGAATAGAAAAAGAATAGATCCCATGAAGTATCCTCTAAAAGAAGGAGAGTCATGGTGGATAGTACATCCTAATCAAAAGGGTGTAGAGTTCAAAGTTCCTTCAGGAGGAGTAACAGTCTGTACTTCAGACTTCCTAGACTTCAAACAGAATACTGTTTATACAATCCTGGGTAATGATCCTCATAATGGTTGGATTACACTCCAGTCTTCTATTGAAGTTGTTGAGATGCCCTACTATCTATTTGCAAGATACTTTGATGCAGAAGCCTTTGTTAGAGGTATTCTTAATGATCCTACAGAGCTTGAGGGAGCAGAACCGTTTAACTATAGACCGACCCTCCCAAAAAAGCCGAGCCAACAAATCGAGCTATTTGAGGATGTAAAATAATGCTAGATATTATGAGATTTTTAAATCCTATTCAATTAAAATTTGTGACTTCTGAAGATACTTGTGTATCTCTTCTTGGGAAGCGTAGATCAGGAAAAACATATACAGCTTTATATACGGTACTTTATCAGATGCTTACTAAAGAAAATATTTCTGTAGTTTATGCTGGGCCATACAAGACGCATGTCGATGTCTTCTTCTCTTCTCTCAAGTCTATATTATCTGAATTAGAAGTAGAAGTTGTCAAAGATATTAAAGCTCCGTATTATGAGTTGCGTCTTAGTAATGGAAGTCGTATTCGTGGGTTCTCAACTGCGAGTGGAGTTGCTGCTAAAGGTCAAGATGCTGATTTGATTCTGCTTGAAGAAGCACAAACGATAGATAAGTTATCTTTTATGGGAATCTTTCTTCCTATGTTGCATTCTAATCCAAAGATTAAGATTAGAACTATTGGTACTTTTGATGAATCTACAATTGCAGACAATGCTCTGTTTTCTTCGTTATTTATTTACAATAACAAACAAATTGTTCTTCCTTTGGAAGGTGTGAGATAACATGGGTGGATCTGGTTCAGGAAAGCCTAAAGGCGAATTACTTAGATTAGATGGCCATGAGCTTATTGATGGCAAGATTCAGAAGTCTAAATTCTTTGATTTTTTAGGGATGGATTTATCTGACTATAGTAATGTTACTATGACTCCAGAACAAGCTCTTAAATTTAAGAATACTGTTGTCAGGATGAAGTATGGAGTTGCTGCTGCGATCCCAATGATTTGTGGCGGACCAAAGTGTCCGAATAAACTTTGTGCATTTCATGATGGAGGTGGTTATCCTTTAGGAAAACAATGTCTCTATGAGGTTCGTATGATTCAAGCTCTGACACGAAGTTATATGGAAGACTTGGCAGTTGATCCAGATAGTCCTTCTGAAATGACTCTTATTAATAAATTAGTCGAATGTGATTTGATTGATTATCGCGCCAACCTTGGCCTATCAGGTGGCGTAGATGAAGAAGCAGCAACTCTTCTTTCTACGTCAGTTGTGGATAATGGCAAAACGATGTCTGAGTCTATAGCAGTTCATCCTCTTCTAGATGCTAAAGATCGAGCTAATAGAACTCGTATGCAAATACAAGATGCTTTTGCTGCTACACGTAGAGAGAAATATAAAAAAGCTGCAGCTCTTAAAAAGTCAGAAGATACAGATGCATCTACCTTCCTTGCCGAAATCAAGTCTGTATTTGAGGAAACTCCTCAGCAAGCAGTCTCATCTCTTGATAAAATTAAAGAAGACGCTAAGAAAGTGTCTGAAGATCTTTCAGTCGTAGATGTAGATTGGAGTGCTGATGAATAGTGCTAAATCTTTTTGGAATATCGTCTCTTGCTGGCTCTGGTTATCGAGGGCCAAATCCATGGCTTAATCCTACTTATAACCAAGCAGAAGATATTGAACGCTATAAAATGATGCGTGCTTCTAAGCTTGGGTCTTCAGAAGCAGAACTATATAAATACTACACTCAGAAAGAAGAAGCTCCAGAGTGGCTTTCCGCAACAGCTAGTGCAGGTAGTGCTCTTCACTTACTAGAAGAAGCAAAAGCAGTTAAAGAAGGCAGAGTGAATGCAGCAGAAGAATTTCTCTATGATCCGTCAACAATGACAACTGGTCATATTGATATTACTTATCGTTCTGGTGCACCAGCTGATATTAAAACTGTTTCTGCTAAAAGATTTGCTCAAGTCCGGCAACAAGGTGCATTTAAGAAACATGTTCATCAGTTAAATTGGTATATGAACCAAAAGAACTCTGAAACTGGTTATCTTGAATATATTAATCGTGATGATACTTCTCAGAGACTTACTCTTGAAATTGGCTATGATCCTGCAATGTATGAGAGAGACATGGAAAAAGTCTCTAGAGTTCGTCGTCGAGTTGAAAGAGAAATTGAAGCTGGAATATTAAATGAGGATATGCTTCCTAAAACTGCATCTTTAGAAAGATTACAGGAAGCAGCAATTGAGGAAGCTGGTCAGGCTCTTGAAAATACTAAAAGGATTCCTTATTTAGAGAAGGTTTATCAAGAAGAGATGGACTATCTCAATTCGGTTTCTGCTAAACGAAATCTTCGTAGATCACAGAGAAGATATCAAGGATCAAAAGACCAAGTAGCTCAAGGCGGTCAAAGGTGGAGTGGCAGAGATGACAACTATAATACAATTGAAGGTCTTCGTCACGGTGGTGCAGCAGAACACGTAAGAAAGTCATTAACTGCTTTTGGTTCTGGTTATCAGCGGAATGTCTCTTTGATTCATGTTGCAAAAGGTACTGATACTAGCGAAATTGAAAGAGAAGGTCTCCTTCCAAGTAAAACAGAGAAAGGTCTTGCTGGAGATGCAGTATATGCAACAACCAAAGAATGGTTCTCTCAAGCTACAGAAGAACAAAAATCTGGATTAGGAATTCCTTATGGTTCGGCTTTTGAGTTTAAGGTAGATCCAAAAACTGTATCTGCTGGATGGTCAGAAGGTGGATTCTTTGGGTTGTTCCCGGAATACAAACAAGAAGCTCTTTCTTCTTTCTTGCAAAGAGAAGACAAGCCAGATATTTATGAAGTTACTGTCCCTTATAAAATTAATCCTAGTCAATTAAAGAAAATCTCTCCAAGAGAATCAAATGAGATTAGTACTGATGAATCTTCTTTCTCTGGTCTTGATGCCATTAAATATGGCGCAAGTGCAACAATGTTATATGCTGGGCTGACAGCAAAGAATATCCCTTTTAGGGACAGAATGGAAAAGATAGTTGGTAAGAAAGCAGCTCCGTTTGTAACAAAAGCGCCTGCTGCAATTTGGTTAAGTAATGAAATGCTTTCTCTTTCTACTGATCCTTCGTTAGAAAATGCTGCTCGTTTTGGATTGGGAGTAGCAGGGTGGGAATTAGGAATGAGACAAGGTACGAAATTAGGCGAGCGATTAGCAAAAGGGAAACATAAGGGTATACCAGGTGTTATTGGTCATATAATGGCTCCTATTGCGTCTAGTGCTTTGTCAAGTTTATTTAAGCCTTCTAATAGGCCAATTGAAGAGATTGAAGGTTTGCATCCTGGCTCAGAAGGCCTTGGAACTCAATCAGTTCGAGAAATTAGTGCTTTTGGTTCTGGGTTCGATGCTCTTAAGTCATATCTCCAAAATGAGACGGTAACAAAAGGCAAAAGAGCTTTCTTCTCTGGTCCACAGAAAGAATATGCTGGTTCTGAGTCTATTATCTCTAGTGCTTTTAGTGGAAGAGATGATGCATATAATACTATTGAAGGTTTACATCCAGGGTCAAATGGGATGGGAGCTTCTTCTATTAGAAGTCTTACTGATTTTGGTTCTGGTTGGGATCCTCTTAAAGCATTAGCCAGGAACATATTTAAAGATGTAGATAAAGACCAGGCTTTTAAGAAATTAGTTGGATCTTCAGAATTTCAATCTGCATTAGAACAAGCGACTCAGAAAGGTATTATTGGAGAAGGCATGTTTGGGTCTGTAAGGAAGATGGAGGGAGTTTTTAGAGGTAAGAAATTTACCTTCGCTAGAAAGACTGGAGAGATTGGGGAACAAGAAGTAGCTGCTATGCGAGCTGCAGAATCTACAGTTGCACCTTCCGTTTATTCTGCAAAGCCTGGTCAAATCGATATGGAGTTATTTTCTGGCAAGACATTAGGTGAATTAGCACCTAAAGATATTTCTGCACTTGAAGGAAAAGTTACTTCTGCTTTTTCTAAAATTCATAGAGCGGGATACGAACATGCAGATCCTCATCTTGGAAATGTGTTTATTACTGATAAAGATCAAATTGGTATTATTGACTTTGGTAATGCAAGAAATCTAGCAGAAGTAGGAGGGACTAATGCTGCTAGTGGAGATATTGATATTGTCTCTAGGCTTATTAAAGCTGCTTCAGAAGAGAAGTCTCAGTTGGCTGCTATTGATCCATTTGCTGCAGCTGATCCGTTTGCTGCTCAACAAGTAGGTTTGCAGGATGTAATGGCTCAACTTCCTGATCCAGCAATAGACAAAGCAAGAGCTAAAAGAATGAAGAAATTCCGACAAGTGAGTACAGATGCTGTTGGTATTGGCCATAGAGCAGCTTATAAAGCAGGTAGAAAACATTCTGGGTTTAGATCAACAGAATCAATGTAGTGCTATAATATAGAAAGATATAATTTCTATTTTTAAGGAGTGTGAAAATATATGTTTGGAAAATTACTTGCAGGAACATTAGGCGGTGCTGCTATTGGTGGTCTTTATGGAGCTTCTGGAGGAGGAGGAATGGGTGGAGCTATCGGAGGGGCAGTAATGGGAGGAGCTTTTGGTGGAGCTGGATTTCGTGCTGCTCGTAGATTTGGTGCTGCCAGAGGGATGAGTATAGCAGGAGGAATGAGAAGAGGCTTAGAGTCTGGTATTCGAGGAGCTAGATGGGGCAGAGGCAAGCTTACTGGTGTCGCAGCAAGATCTCTTGTTGGAGGTGCTGGGTATGGTGGAGTTGCTGCTGGATATGGTGCAGATCTTACAAGAGCAGCTGGGATGGGAATGGCTACTGCTCGTGGTGCTATTGGACGTAATGCTACTGCTGTAAATAAATATGGTGGTATGGCACTTGGCGCAATAGGCACAGCTTCTGCTGCTCATATTGGATCTTCAATTATGGCTTCTAATAGAGGGTACTAATGCAATGGTTTGATGCTAATCCTCATGGACCGAATGCTGGTATTCGTGGGGACTTAATGTGGGAAATTCATGAGGGGGCCAGAGGGATGTTTCCCTCTTCCTTCGCTCGTGGAGGTACTTTTGCAACAACTGCTTTTGCACCAACAGCTTCAGAAGCGTTTAAGTCTCCTTGGAGAAAATCTATCAAACATGGAAGTCCTCAGCATATCGAGAATCTTAGAAGAATGCAGCGTGCCGATCCTGGTAATGAAAGAATAACAAATCAGATAAAGAAAGCGGAGACCAAAAGTGCAAAGTTTGCATTAGGTGGAAGAGTCGCTAGATTCGGTTTAGGATTAGGAATGGTAGGAATACCAGCGTTTGCAACGCCTGGTGGCATTCAAGAGAAAGGGAAGGCTGTCGCGGCTAGTCTTGTCGGTCAAGTCGGCTGGGAATTAGGATCTAAAGCAGGGATGGGGATTGGAGCAGCATTAGGGAGTGTTATTCCTGGTCTTGGTACAGCAATTGGTGCTGGGGTAGGTTTCCTTGCTGGCGGCTTCCTAGGTGCTTATGGTGCTGAAGAAGCGGCATATGGGGTTATGGGAGTTTCAGACAGGATGGTAGAAAGAGAAAGATCTCGTCGTCGTCTTAATTGGAAAGGTGACACAACTGCTTTTATGACAAGAAGCGCGCATACAATGAGACAACAATCTCTACAAGCAATGAATAGAGGTCAAATGACTGCACGTTCAATGTTAGGTAGAGAAGGAGTAATGCTCCATCAATAACTTCTGTACAAATATTGAACATTCCTATAAAATCTTATCTTAGGTGATAATATGAAAGATGAATTAGCAGATCTTAGAGAAATGGACTTGCCATTTGATGTTGACGAAGTAATTCCTCAATGTCATGAATGTGTTCGTAGTCAAATCAAAAAATACAATAAACATGTTCTTGATGGCAAGGTTGTAGGGCGTAAATTCTTAGTTCCATGTACAGGGATTAAGAAAGAGCTTATTTCTCCGATGGAGAAGGCAACTAAAACAGATGATCAGTTAGGTATTCTTCGTGCAGTTAGAGACAAAGTAGAATTTGCTAAAATGTTCGCTCGTTTACCAGGGAATCTTCCTTGGGTTGCTAGATGGTATCAAGAGCAAGTGCTTAGATGTACTTCACGTCGTAAAGTTTTAAGAATTGGGAGACGAACTGGCAAAACAGATAGTGTATGTATGGAAATTCTGTTTAAGTTGTTTACAAGTTCAGATCGTAAAATTTTTGTAACTGGCCCACAGAAAGTGCATGTCGAAGAGATCTTTACTCGTGTTCGTGGTTTTATTGCTGCGAATCCGGTTCTTAAAGATTCTGTTGTTAGAGATGTAGCTGCTCCTTATTATGAAATCAAAGTTAGGAATGGTTCTCGTGTTCGTGGCTTTGCTGGAGGGGCTAAAGGCAAGAAGGAAGGCCTTGCAGGTCGTGGGCAAGATGCTGACGATATTTATTGCGAGGAAATGGATTATATTGATGAGACTGCTCTCCGTGGCGGTATTTTCCCTATTCTCCACACCTCTCCTAATACTTCTCTTTGTGGTTTCTCTACTCCCACAGGCTTTAAGACTCCTTATTATGCTTTGTGTGAAGAAAGTCCTCATTATAAAGAATTCCACTTCACATATAAAGTTCTACCTTGGTGGAAACAAGTTGAAGGAGAAAAGAGTTCTTTTACAGAAGAAGAATGGACACATGAGTATTTAGCAGAATGGGGAACTTCTGAGTCTGGTGTTTATAAGCCAGCATATATAGATCGAGCTTTAGCTGATTACACATATGAAGGGATTAATAGAAATCCTTCGTGGAAATATACAATTGGGACTGACTGGAACGAAAAACATGGTACTGAGATTGTGGTTCTAGGCTTTAATCCTTTCACAAATAGATTCCAAGTTGTAGATGCTCTTCATGTAGAAAGCTCTGAGTTTACGCAGCTGACTGGTGTGTCTAAACTGCTTGAGATGAATCGCAAGTGGAGACCACATTTTATATATATTGATGCTGGGAATGGCAGTACTAACTATGAGCTTTTAAGGAAAACTGCATATGAAAATATGCGTAGGGATGGAGACAGAGACACTGCTAACTTATTGAATATGCTGAAGAAATATGACGCAGGAGCTTCTATTGAGATTCGGGATCCTGTTACTTCTCAAAAGAAGAAAAGCCCTGCTAAACCATTTATGGTAAATGCTTCTGTTCGTTTATTTGAGCAAAATAAAATTAGGCTATCGGCTCATGATCATATTCTTGAAAAACAACTAAGAAGTTACATTATTGAAAGGATTACGCCCACAAAGACTCCTGTCTATGGGCTTGAAGATCCTAAAGCAAAAGATCATAAATTAGATGCTTTAAATTTAGCAATAGTTGCATTTCAGTTAGAATTTGATAGTCTACATACTAGGAATGTTAATACTCAAGTTGCATCAGTGCCAGACCCAAGGACTTTAAAGAATCAACAATCTCAAGATGAGAAAGAAAGATTTGCGACTCCACAAGAAAGAAGACTAGATGGTGGCTTTGAAAAAACACTTGTTGAAGAACAGCTATTTGCATCGACACCTGCTAGAATAGATAATGGTCTTGATGGAATTCGTACTAATAGACCGGGATGGTCTACAGATGAAGAGGATTTACATATCCAAAGGTTTTTACAACGTAGGCGTGGTCGACAATCTATTAGAAGAAATCGGCCAACAAGATCAAATTTCTAGGAGGCACAATGAGCCTTGAAGTGTATTTCAGAGATTCAAATGGTTTAATGTCTTTAGCTACTGTTGGCACAGACTTAGCCAATCCAGTTACTACTACTCATGATGGGAAAGATGGAGATGAAATTGCAATTGTTCTTTATCTTAGGAATAATGATTCCTCTAGATGGTATTCGAATATTAAAATTACTCCTGTAGATCTTATAGATGCAAACCCTTATGGTGATGTTATATATAATGAAACTGGCTGGGGAGTAAAACTAAATAAAGGTGGATCAGAACCTACAGAAGCTGAATGGGATGATATTGATTGGGGATACCATATTGATATGGACAACATTGGGTCTGATGGAATAGGAGATACAAGTACTTATTATCCATTTTGGTACCTTGTTTCTTGTCCGCCAAATACGAATGCACAAAACAAAACTGACATTGTTCTTAGAGTAGAGTCAACAGAGAACACGGTGATTTAATGTCCGATCTTAAAAAACTCCTAAATCCTAATGATGCGGAAGCTTTAACAGAGCAAGCAGGAGTATCTTGGGTCCCTAAAGAACCAAGAGAGATTTTATTGCCTTATATGTCAGATGTTCCAAATCAAGAAGAGAAATCTGATCTAGATGCAAGAAGAGAGAAAGCAAAACAAGTAGTCGATGGATACACAGGAGTTATTGAAGACTGTAAGAGACTAGAGGCCGAAATTGAAGATCGCTGCAAAGATGCCACAGTTCCTCTTAATAGAGCACAACATCTTTCTGTGATAAAAGCATTGGGTCGTATCTTTGGTCTCGGCGAGCAAGAAGAAATTACATTTGAAATGTATAAAATATGTATTCGTGAATTAGCAAAACTTTCTAATGATACAGGAGCTCCATCCCAATGATGGCATTTGAACCAATTAATGAAGAAATTTATGACGAAGCAGCAACATATATTACATATGCTAAAATTTTTCCATATATTTTAGATCATTTTGTTAGTCGTAAAGATGCAAAGCAAATGATGCTTCCTAGTAATTTGCCCGTCCAGACTTCTATTCAAGTAATACCAGGACAAGCTGTTGCTACCGCTGGAGGCCCTACTGCCCAATCTGGTACTACAGTCTCCCCTGGCTCTGGAAGCGGACAGGGAACCGTACAGGCTAGTTATAACGGCTCTTATGCGAATGCCGAAAGTCAGGTGCTTAAACAACAAGTCAAAGCGAAGAAAGAAGCTGGAGGAGTTGCTGTTGAAGGATTAACAGAGGCTGTCTCTACTGCTACAGGTGAATAATGGGTTTTACAGACGACGAAAAAATTATTCGAACTAATGAGAAGAAGGTTATTAAATCGTCAGATGGCAAAACAATTAGCCTGTCTGTAAATCCAAATAATCCTTTTGCACAACATGACTATGCTCTTGTTGTTAACACCTTTGAATTAGAAGCAGCGAATTGGGCTGAAGAAGACTATGCTTTAGCCTATCATTATAAAGATGTATATTCTACTAGAAACTTTTCTGAGCGTGTCAGAGAACAAATGAACTATTATCCTGGCATGCATCAAGCATCTGCTGTTCCTGCTGAAGATCCTGCATATACAAAAGCTAAAGAGATGTCTTCTGAAAGAATGTCTTTTTGGAATAATTCAATGGACCATCCAGATGCTTTTATGAATGGGCTGCGTTCTAGACAACAAGATTTTGATTATAGGGAAATTTTTGGTTCAGATACGAGTGCTAAAACAAAAGCAGAACAAGTTGGCAAAGTACTTACAGAATGTATTCCTTGTTTTGATAGGCTTCTTGATTTAGATGGTTTGCTTCCGGATGGAGATTTATTAGAAGTTCATTTATTGAATCTTAATTTGCGAACAGACTTGCTTGGCCAGATTCGCGATTTGTTTAAGAGCCCAGGAATGTATTTAGATGTTTGTGAGCTAATTAATCTTTTGGCCCGTCTATGCCCACAAGACCTGTTGGCTATCCTTTCCTTATTGACACAATATCTTGCAAAACTTAATCTGGATATTAAATTCAATATCGATTTTATTGTTAATCTTGTTGGTACAATTCTAAGTCCGTTTCTAGATGCTTTGTCTCAATGGCTAGATAAATTCATCCAAATGTTATTGGCACCTACACTTTGTGTTGTTGATCATATTAATGAAATTATTCTTACTGCACAAACAATGAAGATTCCATTGTCTCAAGCAACGGCAAGTCTTGATGCAGATATAGGGAATGCTGCTGGCGATCAAAATATGGCAGCGAATTTTACTGCAGGAGCAAATCCCGACGACCAATGGATTTCTGGAGAGCTAGAAAGATTCAATACTCCTGATGAACAAAAATATAATCCATCAAGACCTGAGTGGCCAGAGGAAGAGACGGAGCTTGCTGCCGAGGAGATGAAGGAATCGATAAATCCTAGTCTGTCTGAAGCAGAGAGAGAAGAAAGAAATAAGAGATGGGCAGAGCTTAGAGCCAAAGAGGCAAAGAAACGTAAAAAAGTTCCTCCTCCTTTAAGAGCTGGCAATCAAAGAGATGGTACAAGATGGAGTAAAGATGATATACCTCAATCAGAGAAGTGGAGCAAAGAATTCTCTGTTGGTAATGAGAACAATCCTCCTGAGAAACAAAACAAACCTCTTGAGGCTCGTGAATATTTTGATCCAGAACCACTTGTTAATTCTGTTGTTCAATTGAGAAATATTATGCAAGGAGCAATTAGATATGTTCAAGATTGGTTCGATTATGCTATACAAATGATCTATGATCTTTTAGGCACAGATGCAGGTTGGATGATTAAGAAAACAGATACTTCTATTGTTAAGTCTAGAATCATTCAATTGATCTCTATTATCAAAGCTATTATTGAAGCTGTTTCTCGCAATGGTTTGAAATGTGGAGTTAATAGTAACTTTGATGATGGACAACTTAAATTCATTCTTGAAGATGGACTAAATAAATTCAGTGCTACGCAATTTAAAGTGCTTGATGATGGTACTATTAATATTATTCCTCCAGGTTCAAAAGCTCCTCCTTCAGCAGAGCAAGTTGCTTCTGCAGTAGAGGATTTATCAGAGGCAGACAGGAATCAAACTGATACTCCAAAAGCCAAAGAAGTTAAGCAAAAATCTGTAGAATCAGGTATTATAGTCAAGAATTGTCTGCGTGATGTCACTGCAGAAGAATTAACTCAAGCCAGAGAATGGATTGCCGATTACGAGAGGAGAACTGGCGGTAATGGCTAATACTGAAAAACACCAGGACCAGATAGCTCCAGCTCCAGAAAAGAATACAGGGTTTCGTACGCCTGAGAAGAAAAGTATTATTCCAAAACATCTTCCTTCTCCAACAAAAGTATATACCTCTAATATTGGAAGAGGTCGCGCTCCTACACTTAGATGGGAGTTCCCTGAATGGGATCTTGTTGAAACTGGAAGAATCCTTGACACAGAATCATATGTGAGACGAGCGTTTCGTGTAAAGAAAAATCTGTTTCTTAAAGAAGGATATGAGTTTACTGGTTCTAATATTGCTAGAGTTCGATATATCAAGAGACGCTTACAACAGATGGAGCAAGCAACAGGGGGGCCTTTCCCTGTTCTTCTATCTGAAACAATTGCATCTTTAATTAGAACATCAAATGCATTTTGGGTAAAAGTTCGCAAACAAGTTTCTTCTGGAGGAGGACCAAGAGTCACCCCAGAAGGCAAGAGGCTAGAGCCTGTAGCTGGTTATTTCTTACTTCCTGCTGAAACAGTTCGTATTAAACGAGATGAATTTGGCAAAATCGTTAAATACCAACAAGATATTCATGGCAAAGTTGAAAAAGAATTTCGTCCTGAAGATGTTGTGCATTTTTATTTTGATAAAAGGCCAGGATATTCTGTGGGGACTCCCTCTTTAGTCCCAGTCAAAGATGATATTCGTGCTTTGCGTCGAATCGAAGAAAATGTTGAGTTGTTAATTTATCAACATCTTTTTCCTCTGTTCCATTATCGAGTTGGAACACAAGATGCTCCAGCAGCAGTATTTCCTGATGGCTCTACTGAAATTGATGTTGTAAAGATAGAAGCAGCGAGAATGCCTTCAGATGGTTGTTGGGTTACACCTGAAAGACATGAGATTACTCCTCTACAAGCCTCTAGTTCTCCTTTGGCAGTAGATAAAGTAATTGATCATTTTAAGCAAAGAATTTTTACTGGACTTGGTGTCTCTTCTGTAGATATGGGCGAAGGGGGTACTGCTAATCGCAGCACTGCTCAAACTATGTCTCGAAATCTTATTGACGATACTAAAGCCGATCAAAAAGAGTTTGGAGCTTTATTCTATTCTTATATTATTCAAGAGCTTCTTTTAGAATCTACTTTCCCCTCTTCTACCCTTCTAGACGAGGAGAATAGAGTCTATCTTAAATTCAAAGAAATTGATTTAGAATCTCGTCAAGCTAAAGAGAATCATTATGTGGATATGTTTCTTAAGAATGCTATTACACATGATGAGATGCGACAAAGTATTGGTCTTGAGCCGTTCCAAGGGCAAGGCTGGCCGACAGGCACAAAGAAAACTCAAATGTTTACCAAGGGCGATGGAGACTGGGGCAATACTAATTATGGTCTTGTTGAAAGAGATAAGATTATTCTTCAATCCTTAGATGAACCTGGAACAGATGCTTCTCAAGCAGAATCTCAATCAAGAACCAAGCAAGCTAATGCTCAAACAGCTGGTGGCAATGCAGTTGCTAATAAGAATGCTCCTGCCAATCAACATGGAGCTAGGTCTTCTGCTAAAATAAATAAAGATTCTTTAGATTTTATTTACAAACAGAGTCCTCCAGTAGAAAACATCTATACTGCTCTTAAAGAAGATATTGTTGATCAAGTACGAAGAACTGGTCTGGTTGTCTCTAAATTAGAACTAGCAATTAATATGTCATTCTCAGAGGCTCGTGATAGATTAGTTCGCCAAGCCAGTCAAGCATATAGAACTGGCCTCCGTGAAACAGGAAGAATGATTTGGGAAGTGCGTGTTGACAAAATTGATGCTAAGATTCAAGATCATGTTGAAAGATATGTAAATAGACTCCGTGATAATTTATTTGATGCAATTAAAGCACATACTTTCAAAAGAAAAGCTCTTAAAATTGAGGATGCTATTTTTGTGGAAATAATTTTTAATGCACTTGAGCACAGGACTAGGATGATTGATAAGAGTGAAGTTATGCGTGCATACAATTATGGTTTAGCTAGTGGGCATCGTTTGAATGGGTTTAATAAAATGCATTCTGTAAGAAACGGAAGCGATCCATGTGACACTTGTGACAACCACTCTTTGAAATACGAATCTACGGATGCTATAATTTACGAAGACTTACCTCCATTGCATCCTAATTGCACATGTACTATGCAAAAGGTAGGCCAATAATAGGAGTATAAGAATGTCTGATATTGCTCTGTTTAGAGATTATTATAAGATTGTGAAGCCAAAAGAAGAAGAAGTTACAAAGTGGAAAGACTCATTAGTCGCTTCGCCAGTTAATAGTTACTCTTCTGCCAGTGCGGCAACAAAAGGTCTTGAGGTTACATTTGAGGCAACCCATGCAGCTTTGTTTAATGATAATTTAAGATTCTATTTGCCCTCTCGTATGATGGATGGAGTCAGTACTTTTATCAATCGTAAAAAGCCTGCTAAGATTCTTAAGCACCATGATTCTCAATCTGATCCTGTTGGTATTATTGTAGGGGCCGAATATATTCCTACAATACCAGAGGGACTAGAGAATGATAAGAACATCCAAATTATGATGGATAGTTCTAATAGCATTACCAAGCAAGTTGCTGCTGCTAAAAGATTTTTAAGATCTGGAATTCCTTTCTCTGATGGATGGAGAGGACTTGGCTATATCCAATTAAAGGGCGTTCTTTTAGACGAAAAGGCTATTCAACAAGTCTCTGATGGTTTGTTTGATGCTGTTTCTACTTCTTTCCGCTCTCCTGGACATGCATATTGTTCTGAATGCCAACAAAACTGGGCAGCAGATGGTTTTTGTGAACATGAACCAGGAAAGAAATATGGGGACGACGATGATGACAAAGTAATTTGTGCTGTAGTTCCTGGAGTCCATAATTATGATGAATGTAGTCTTGTTGTTTTTGATGGAGATCCTTTAACTCAAATCTCTATTGGACATCAAGATTCCGTAAAAGAATTTTCAGTCAATACAAAAGACTGGCAAAACAACTCTGTCGAGGATTCAAATAGCTTTGCGTTCTCATTCAGAGACTATAAGGAGGAAAATACCATGGCAGACAAAGCAACAGAGGTAATTCTTTCTGATGCTGAACAAGAGGTAATGGCTGCCGTTAAGAAGCTTCGTCCTGAGCTGGATGAGATGCAAGCTACAGACATTGTTAAAAAGCTAGTAGCAATGAAGACTGAGGATGGTTTGTACCCTCATCAAGAGGAAGCTAATCTTAACGCAGAAACTGCTTTTGTTTATGCTCTAGAAGAGATTGAAACTGCTGATGAAAAAATTGATGCAGATGCTATCTGTGACGAGATGCAAGCAGAATTAAAAGCAATGCTTGAGGAAGAGCTTCTTCCACAAGAAGAGTATGAGGCTGCTGATGCAAAACTAAGCACAGCTCAACGGAAGAAATTATCTGAGTCTACTTTCTGTGGTCCTGATCGTTCATTCCCAGTTCCTGATTGTGCTCATGTTACTGCTGCACGTCGTCTTATTGGTCGCTATAAAGGACCAGGTAGTAAAGCTAAAATTCTTTCTTGTGTAAATCGTAAAGCAAAAGCTCTTGGTTGCGATAGCAAGAAAGATTGTAAATTGCCAGAGGTTAATGAACAGAATGACAAGTTTGAAATTCCTTCATGTGATATGATTGATACTCTCGAAGATAAAGAGGCGAAAGAATTATTTAACATGATGGAAGCAGAAATGATCAGCCGCAACTTGAAACTTGAAAGACCTTGTGCTAAGTGTGCATCTCATGAAGATGAAGCAAATAGGTCTAACAAAAAACTAGAGGATGCAGAAGTGAAAATTTCTGGACTAGAGAATACACTGGTTGTTCTGCGTGATGAACTAAGAAATCAAATCAATGATTATATGTCTTTGGTAGATCAAAATGTAGAACAAGGTGTTCGGCTAGTAGCAGCGCAGAAGGATCATTTGGCTCTTGCTGGTACTGTGTCTGGTCAGTTTGAAAGTCTTGAAAAAGCTATGGATTCTTTAAAAGAATCTGACATTAAAGAACAACAAACACTTATTCTTAAAGACTTTAATCTTGAGAATATTATGAACAAAATTAACGATGGTATGGCCAATGAGCCAACAGAAGGCGTAGAAGATCCAACAGTGAATAAGGATATTGACAATAACCAACTTCCTGATGGTCTTTCTCGTACTGCTATAGAGGCAATTGAAAACATGCGTGATTTCATAAAGAAAGGCGACCATGTGCAAGCAAAAAGACTTTATGGTAGTATGGTAACGTTGAAAGTAATCGACGAAAAGCTCGTACCATTTGAAAATCTTTCAGCAAAAAACAACGCAGTTGACGCTGAATAGATAAGGGAGGTAACAAAAGATGACTATTCCAAGAGGATATGTTGCAGATCACAAGTTTTGGGACCGTATGGGCCGTATTACGCCTAATGTTGAATGGTCCGAATCTCATCGTCCGCACTTTGAAAGCATGCCAGCCCCATGGCTCCCCGTGCAACGCAAAGAAGAAGAAATCGAGTATTACATCGTAGTCTCTTCTGGTAAAGTTGTTGCTGAGTCTCGTGAGGGGCATGTTGTTCCTGCTGGCTTGCGGAAAGCCTGGAATGTAGCAGCTGGGTCTAATACTCTAGCTTATACAGCTACAGACGTAACCGAAGGCACAATTGACTTGACAACTGGTGTTGCGGTTACTGGTGCTGTGACTTATACACAGACACAGCTTACAACTGCTCTCCGTCAGCGTGGTCTGATTCGCCACAGCGAGTTTGCAATGGACTTCATTAGCAAGCCTATTGGATTCGCCTCTTATAACTATTACAAGGCAGCCGGATCTGATCATTTCAATCCAGCCAATCTTTATCAACACAACTTCCGTCCACAGGCCTTAGTTGCAGTAACATGTGACTATGTTTCTACATTCCCAGTGCTTCCAGCATTAGCGACTACAGAAACAATGGCCAATGACAATACTGGTGGAGCTGCTGCTGCTATGGAGAACTTCTTCAATGGCACTACTACTCCTCGTGTTGCTGGCTGGTTTAATGCGACACAAATTCATGCAGTAGACCGTTACGCAAGTGACGTTGCCGCTACTGACAATGTTGTTGCTTACATGTTTGTAAATTATCCAGTGGCTCATATTACAGAAGATAGTCCAATTACTGCTTCTGTTGCTGGTCTTACTCGTGAAGTTAGCGCAGTGACTGCAATTAGTGCAGCAGGCGATTACTTCATCGATTATGAGATGGGCGTCCTTTTCCTCTATGAGGCTGGCGGGAATGCTATTCCTTCTCCATGGGCTGTGGGTTCTACTATTACTTATTATCACTATGCCACAACTGGAACAGCAACGAATACAGTAAGCACATATGCATGTGCAACTGGCAATCTAGAGTATGGCGATTTCCTAACATACGATAGTAATAGTAACCTTATCAAGGCTACTCTTGATATCGCCAATGCAGAAGGATACACATCTGCAGGTGCTGTTTATTCAGCAGATCCTGAGTATGATACCAATGCAGATAACGCAGCTGTATCTTCACAACTAGAACAAGCAATTGATAATCATATCTTTGGTGTTGTTGGTCAGATCATCGGTACAACAGTATTTGGTGAAGGTCGTCACTCTAAAGATTATTTGGACCGTGTTGCTACTGCTTACCAAGGACAGACTGCTGCAAACATGCAGACTCCTGGTAGCGCAACTGGTGGACGTACGGACCAGCTAACTTATACAAATGCAGCTGAGCGCATGATCATTGTTAACTTGATCTTCCGCTAATGCCGAAGAAGGAGGATATTAAAAATGGGTAGAAAGCAAATCGATCATGAAGTAGCCTTCGGCGACAGTTATGAGGTATTTCTTGATACATGGCTAAGCAATGGATTCAACAAGCCAACACAAACTCAGCTTGAATTCAATGATATTATGGCCACACCAAATGCCGCATATTGGATGCCGAAAGTAGTCGAAGATATCGTTCGCGAACCTGTTGAGCCTATGCTAATTGTTCCAAGTCTTTTGGATCGGATTCAGTATACCCCAGCAGCACGGATTACCTTCCCTGCAATTGGAGCCTTAGTGGCTTACGATCTGGGCGAAGGCCAATCATATCCCGAACAGCAGCTGAATGTAGCACCTGGTTCTATCACTATTAATGTGGGAAAAACTGGTGTTGCCTTCAAGATTACTGAAGAGATGAGAAAGTATTCTCAGTTTGACGTAATCAATATGCACATCCGTGCAGCTCGTCGGGCTCTTGATCGTCATAAAGAACAAAAAGGTATGAATTACATTACCTCTATGGGTGTTACTTTGTTTGACAATCTAACTCCAACAAGTTCTGTTTATGGGACATGCACAGGTCGCTCTATTACAGGTTCTGGTAACGGTTCTTGTCGCATGGAAGATCTTCTAAAAGCATATGCACATATTATGATGCAGGGTTATACCCCTGACACCATTCTAATGCATCCCCTCACATGGTCTATGTGGATGGCTGATCCTCTGCTTCAAACCATCGTGAAGAATACTGGTAATGGTTCTTGGTTCCAACCACACAATATACCGAAGTCTGGTCTGCCATGGGCAAATGCTTCGCAGAACAAGATGGGTATTAGTAGTGGATATGGACAGTTTACTCCAACTGGGAATGCAGGGTCTGAGACTCCTAGTACTGTTTCTGAAATTGATCAGAATCTAAATTCTGCCCCAGTAATTCCAAGTTACTTCCCACATCCATTACGTGTACTCGTTAGCCCCTTCGTTCCATTTAATGTGCACAATAACACTTGTGACATGATGATCTTTGATTCTCAGAATCTTGGCGCTCTCGTTGTTGATGAGGACGTTAGTATGGATCAATGGGAAGACATGGCTACTGATATCACAAAAGTGAAGCTGAAAGAACGTTATGCATTCGCTATTTATGAAGATGGTCTGGCCATCGGTGTTCTTAAGAACATCCCAGTTAAAGCAAATGAGATTGCTCTACCCGTTAGTGCAACTATTTCTGCTGCTGGTTCACTCGATGATATCGATACCACAACTGCTATCAGCGGACTATAATTCGTAGCGTCGTTATGACGTAGCATCGAAAGGGAGGAGGAGCGGTCGGTCTCCTTCTCCCTTTCTTCTTTCTAACCAAGGAGTAGAGCTATGAAGCTCGTTAAGATTAAGCTGAGTGAAAGTCCTTTCTGGTTTCTTGGGAAGGCTATAAAGCTCAATCGTTCAAAGCCATTTAGCGATCTTATTAATGTTGATTCTCTGTCTGATGAAGACAAAAAAATTATTGATAAGTCTATCTCTAGATGTGAGATTAAGCTTTTTGATTCAGAGGGGAATAGAATTCCTTCTTTGGAAGAGGCTGGCTATATTAGGGGAGAATTTTCTGTCAGTCTAGAAGATATTAAAGAAGATCAATCCGACACTGTTCCTGAAGTTTTTTCTGTTACTGTTGGTAATGATGACGAAGACGAAGAAGATGAGATTCTAGAACCTACAGAAACAGACTATGAAAATGCAGAATTAATTCTGAGTAAGAATGGGAATACAGTAAAGAAAATTATCAAAGAGACTTCTGACTCTGAAGAGGGTTTGTCCTTATTGCATGCATGCTTAACTATTGAAAAACAAAATAAGAATAGGATTGGGATTATTAATTCTATTGAACAAAGGATTATGGAGTTTTAAGATGAAGGATGTTGATGTTAATAGTAGAGAATTTCGTGCGAAGTTAGAGCTTGAAGACACTGGAGAAATCACATTAAAAGTCACAGAAGAATTAATTTCTAAACTTCGTGCCTTGGCCAAGCAGCAAAAAGCAGAAAGTTCTGCTGAAAAATTTGCTGAGATTTTAGGCAATGGAGGCAAGGATACTCCGGAGGCTTTTGTAGAAGAAGCAAAAATTAATTCAATTGCAGACACTCTAGAGATTGAGGAGGAGTAATTTAGATGGCCACAGTTCCAAGTGTAGTCAATGTTTATCCGGCTAATGGTGCTGTAGGCATCCCTATTGGCGACCAAATTACAGTTACATTTGACCAGGAGATGGATGAAGATTCCATTAACACTGGTACGTTTGTTCTTACTGGTCCAGATCAAGGTGTCTTCTTTGGTGGGGAATTAAATCCATTTGAAGAGCCTGGTCTTAATGCTGATGATATTTTAGACTCTCCGTATTTTGGAGGGTTTGTAAAATGCACTGTTTCTTTCTCAAGAGTTGATGCTTCTGGTTCTCCTGTTGCAGACACTGAAGTTGACTATACTGGAGCGGGCAACCTTTGGCGTACGGTTGCTACTTTGACACCTGAAGCTCCTCTAGCCTCTAATAAGCAATATTCTGCTATCCTTGCTGGAGATGAAGATCCTACAAATGCTTTTGATAGTGGAGTTCGAACAAGAACAGTTTTTGATCCAAATCCAGTTTCTGTAACTGGCACTGGTGTAATTTATACTGGTGGAGGCTATACAGGAACGATTCAAAAAACCTACACTGTAGAGATAGTAACAGGAGGACAAACAGGTAATGCTACTTATCAGTGGTGGGATAATTCTGATCCTTTAACTTTATATAGTGGTATTACTGTTACGGGCCGTCGAGAGCTTGATAATGGGATGTACATTACTTGTGATCCTGATGGTACTTTTGTATCTGGAGACAGGTGGACAATTGTTTGCATCCCCTTCTTCTCTCTGTTAAATACTTACAGATGGACATTCTCTACGGGTAGTGGGGCTATTGCTACTCCTCCCTCAACATCTAGTACAAGTGGCATCCAAGAGCTTGCAGCAAGCGCTACAGCTTCAACTTTATCTATAGACTCCGTAGACCCAACAGGTGGAGAGTATGGAGTCGCTATCTCTACAGATCCTTATGTTGGAGAAAGAATTACAGTTACATTTGATGATACTTATCCTATCAATGCTTCTACTTTAGTGAATGCTGTAAGTATTGAATCTAAGCCAGCAACAGGCGTGGATGATCTTACTTCTATTACCTATACTGGGGATTTAAGTTTCACAACTTCTTTAGTTGGAGACAATGTGTTAAGAATTGATTTGGATCCTGGTCAGCTTTATCAAAACAATATAGTTATTGTTACTCTTGATGAAACTATTGCTAATACCCAAGGTACAACTTTGGGGTCTGACTATATTACTTATTTTGCAACAACCTATACTCCAATATACACAACTCTTAGAAGGATCCGTCTTGATCTTGGTCCTTTATTAGTTAATGTACCAGATGAGACTATTATGCTTGCAATTCTAGAAGCTTCATTAATGGTTGATGCTATCTCATTTGTATCAACAACTGATAATGCTAACTTCTTAAATATGGCCAAGCGTGAATATGCTACATGTCTTGCAGAGCTTATGCTTGTTAACGGGATAGCATCTGATACTAATTCTTCTGATCGGATGAGTAAAACTCTTGGAGATCTTAATGTCTCTAGATCTGGTGGTGGAGGTAGTCTATCAGACGCTCAAGATAGACTGAATGGTTGTATAGAATATTGGAAAGTAGCAGTTCAAACAGGAGGAGAAATTGCTCCTGATACTTCCTTAAAACCAGGTTCTACTGTCAAAGGGGCAAATGCAGAAGATGCTATTGCTGTTGGCAGACAATGGGAGGCTACTTCAGGCCTTGGCTATTATCGGCCATCAACAAATACTTCTGTTAGAGGTAGCAGCTCTCGAAGAGCACTTAAGACATGGAGACATAAAAACTCTTGGAGGACTAACGACTAATGGCTGGCACAAATCCATATACAAGTCTTTATCCAACAACTCTTTCTGGCAAAGAACTTGATTTGAGGACAGAGATGCATCGTACGCTATATGGAGCTATAGATGAAGAACCCAAAGGACGTTTAGGACTTTTGCGACGAATGCGTAGAGATTCAAATGGAGACCTTGTTCGTTGTCCCTGTCGAGATAATATTACTGACGAACCTGACAAAGATTATTATTGCAGGTATTGTCTAGGTATGGGCTATTTTTGGGACGAAGCCAAAATAGTGTATTATAGAAATGATGATTCTTTTCGCAAACGTGAAGGGAAAAATCAAGAATTTGAAGGCGATGACTTCTTCTTGGAATATGATGTTGTTATTGCGCCGGAAGATTATATTGTTACAGTTGATTTGGATTCTGAGGGGAAGCCTACTCTTCCTGTAACAAGAAGTAAAATGTTTAAAATTTTAAGTGCTGATCCTTTTAGGTCAGATAATGGTAGAATAGAGTTCTGGAGAGTTCGCGCTGTAGAAGAACGTAAATGGAGTATTTGGTATGACGTCAAGAATAGACAACATAACTAGAGTCACCTCCTCAGAGGCAGTGGATATTCGAGTCAGACTTAATGAGTCTGAAATCCAGTCTCTTGTGAATAGGTATCTAGAAAGTGTCGACACTGGCAAAAGGACTCCAGTTTCTGGTGCGGAACTATCTGATTTTTTTGAGTTGGTACAAAATTCTGTTGTCTCAAAACAAAGACAAGAAGGGGTATTAGACGATAAACTTATTTTAGTTGTTGAAGATGATCCTCCAGAGACAGTAGACACAGAAGCAATAACATTCTATTTGAAGACTAGAGTTCCTGGTAAATTTGACCAAGGGCCTTCAGGAGCAGGTAGGATTAAAGAAGTAACTCCTCATAGGAGAGCAATTATTGACCACCCTGAAGCTCCTGGTCAAAAACTTGTGACTATGGGAAGATATTATGACAATTGGGTTACTTTTAATGTTTTCGCTCGAACCAATAAAGTAGCAAGAGAAAGATTGCTTTGGTTTGAGAGAATGATGGATATTTATAATTGGTATTTCCGTCTCTATGGTTTCCGGGTTATTGAAGAAGGAGTTGGAAGCAGAGAGAAGGTAAAGATAGATGAACTTGTGGTAACAAAATACCCCATCACCTATATGGTGAGAACAGATGATACGTTCCATTTTAGCACTCAAGAATTAAGACAAATTCTTATTGATCTGGAACTATCTACTAATTAGGAGGGTTCGTAATGGCATATCCAAATCTTCCAGGAGTAAAACTTTCTAAGAATGATGGGAATTTGGCTCCTACAGCAGCAGCGAGAGCGCCTCGTGTATTAATTATTGGTACTGCTGGCCAAGGTCAGGGCGATGAACTATTCTTAGTTCCTACAACTTCTCAGGCCAAAAGTGAGTTTGGCAATGAAGGAACTTTAATTCGCGGCATGTGGGAAGCTCTTAAAACAGGAGCTGAGGAAGTCGCTCTATATCGTATTGGTTCTACTTCTGCAGTCCTAGACCATGTTGGTGATTCTGCTGGTTCAGCAGGATATAGGATTGAAACAGTAACTCAAGATGCATCTGCAGGAACAGATTATGCTTTGTATTTTGACGATACCTCAGATCGATTGGTTGTTCGGCGCAATACTGACAATCTAGTTGTTTGGGATAACAACCCGTCTAACCCTATTGATCTATTTGAAGTAGTAGTGAGTGGGTATAGAGCTGCAGCAGGTGGGCCAGATATTGGTTCTGCTTCCGGTTTTATTAACCTTGCTAGTGTTGATCCGTCAACATATGCAGGCACAGAATTTACTGCAGGCACAGATGGCTTAAGTCTTTCTAGAATGGAAATGTATGAAGAGCTATATGTTGCTTACAAGAATCTAATGTCTGAAGCATTTGATGTTATTGTTCCAATGGATGTCTATTTAGATGACTATAATATAGTTAATCAAGGACACTTTAAAGGAGCAGTTTCTCCTGTAATCCCAGTCGGTCAGCAATATCCGACAGCTGGAGCATTCTCTCCTACTGTTGATGTTGACTCTCTTGGTAAAGTTTTTGTTGAAGAGTATGAAGGCGAATTTTATTTCTGGTGGGATACTGATGGAGATGGCGTTGCAGAGGTATTTCCTACTCCAGCAATTGGGTCTTCTAGCTCAACAACAAAGATTGATGGAACGACTTTAACAACTGCTGATTTCCATGAAGTTAACTTCGGTTATCAGCTATCTCGTTTTCTGTATGACTATAGTGAAGAGATTGTTGACGCAACTGGTGTTATTGGTGTCCTTCCTCCCGACAGTAATTCTCTGCGAGATAGAGCTCGTTGGTTAGGACAAGATCCAACATGGACATTAAACACAAACACAGGAGAATATTACATTGCTGCTCCATCTGCAAATGGGACTGGCTTACTTGGTAATAAGTTTATGGTTGGCCGTTTTGATCATAGAAGCGGAGCGTTTGGTGGCGGAATGATCCTAACTGATACTCAGTTTATGGATGGAACAGAACAAGTTGATGACAATAGTATTGCTGTTGATCTTGGTAAATACATTTCTGTTGTTTCTGAGACTGCATTCTTAAGAAACAATTGGTATCCTGCTGGCTATCGTGCATCTATTGCATCTTCATATGCAGGATTTTATATTGGTCTTCCTCCATCAAGTGCACCAACGAATAAAAACATTTCTGGTTCTTCTATCATTTATAAAATGGCAATGGGAGCCTATGATAGTCTAACTGGTGCAGGCTATGTCTCATTACGGAATCGTCCACTTGGTGGAACCGTAGTAACAGATGCGCCAACAGCAACTCTGCCAAATTCTGACTGGAGACGTTTGTCAACAGTGCGGATTGTTAAAGAAGTTGTAGACAGAATTCGTTCTGGTCTTGATCCGTTTATTGGAGAAGGAACTGGTGCTTCTGTACGCGCAAGTATGGAAAGTGTTGTCGGAGAGATTCTCCTGCAAGCAAAACGAGATGGCTATCTGCAAGATTATAAGGAGTTTAGTATCATTCAGACTCCTCAACAAGAAGTTCTTGGCGTCGTTGAAGTCAATCTGACATTGATTCCAGCGTTTGAGATTCGCCAGATTAATCTAACAGTTTCACTAAGCAAGTCTGGCTAATTAAGGGAGGAATGATAGACAATGGCACTACAATCGGCATTCACAAGAGGCTATAATAGCTTCTCAGGCGTGGACATTAAGGCTGTTATCGGTTCTAATGTAATCGGTAGCATCCAAGGTATTTCATACCAAGTGTCCCGTGAAAAAGCTCCTATTTATACAATGGGTAGCGCAGATCCACGAGCATTTGCTAGAGGCAAACGTGCAATTGCTGGTTCTTTGGTCTTCATTCAGTTTGATCATGAACCACTAATGTACGAACTAGCAAACCCTGATCCTAAAGAGGAGAGCAGAAGACTTTATTTCTTGTCTGATATTGATGACCTTCGTCCTGAATATCGAGCAGGAGAAAGAGTTGAAGTTGCGACAACAGGAGTAAGCCCAGTATCAGCAGAAAGCACAAATGTACCTGGTGCTAATATTGGCCAACAAGAGAGTAATATTACAACTGCAGGGTCTGATCAACAAAAGGCATTACCTTGGTACGCAGATCAGATTCCGCCATTTGATGTCGTTTTAGGCGCAGCAAATGAGTATGGCGCATTGTCTATTATGAAGATTCTTGGTTGTGAGCTTATGAACTCTGGATATGGTGTCTCTATTGATGATATCGTTTCCGAACATAGCTATACATATATTGCTCATGGTCTATTGCCATGGGTAAGCCAAGGTGTTCATGAAGACATGTTAGGCTAATTGTCAGTTTGTCTATTTGCAGAGCTAGGGAATTGACTCTAGCTCTGTTCTCCCCTCTCTATAAGGAATAAAATGATCAGTTATCGCGCACCATTAGATAAAGGTCTTGTCGCATACGATGAAGGTGGAAGGGTCATAGGTCCTGTTAGCAATGCTACAGCTTCAGAATACTTAGGTTGGGGAAGCTATTCTGGTGCTGATATTAAAGTAATTGTGCATTATCCTAGAGATTTTAGCGCAATAAAACTTCTTAACGAAGACAGAAGAAAACATGAAATGGATTTATTCCAACTTGATAATCAAATAGCAGTACTTCAAAATACTGTAAATGCTTATCAAGGATCTCTTTCTGACAATCAAGTTATTCAGTTAAATGATAGAAGAGCGGCAGTAACAAGCCAACTTGAACTAATTGACAAAGAGATTGTTAAGGCTAAAAATATTCCTACCTCAAAAGTTATTGGTGAGCTTCAAACAATGTCTTATAGTGTGTATCGTGAGAAGTCACCTGTTAGAACCCTTGGTTCTGTATATCCAAGAGCTTATGTTCGCGGCCCAAGAACTATTGGTGGCTCAATGATTTTTACTGTGTTTAATCAACATGTCCTTCATGAGATTCTAGAAATGAATCTAAAGTTCTATAACACAGGAACTAGTGATCATGACAAATATACTTATTCTACAAATCTTCCAGATCAGCTTCCTCCACTAGATATGAGTCTAGTGTTTGCAAATGAGTATGGTTCTATTTCACATATGGGCTTGTATGGTGTAGAATTTATGCAAGAGGGAACAACATTCTCTATCGAAGATATTTTTACTGAGAATGTAGTGCAGTATGTAGCAAGGGATATAGATCCAATGAGACTAGTAAGCAAACGAGAAGTTGATGGTCAGGGAGTAAAAGATGAATGGAGTTCTACTGCCTCCTCTTTGTTAAAGAATAAACAGTTTAAAAACAATCATTTAGTCAGAAGGAATCAATTTATTTAATGGCACTTAGAGATCAAAATGGCAATTATGTTACTCCTCATGGCATTGGCTCTTTTGCTTATGAATATGACTGGTTTAGTGGCTCTCAGATTGGAGTCATGATTGGCGATGTCTTGATTGATAGTGGTGTCGCTATTAGTTTCAATGTAGAGCAGACAAAGACTCCTGTTTATGGATATGCCAACCAATATTATACTTTTGTCTCTGATGGCCATGTGCTTGTTCAAGGTGTTTTAACTATCGCCTTTAAAGAGGCAGGATACCTTTTATGGCCAATGCAAAGATACCAAGAGAAAATTGGAAATATCAATTCTGTTAGCGATGAAGAGAATTGGCACCAAAGACATGGCGCTAATGTTTGGACGAGTCCTAGATATTCAGTTGACTCAAATGGTAATATAATCAATTCTTATAACCCAAGCGAAGTAGGAACAAGTTTAACAGCAGCCGCTAAAGCAGCCAGACGTAAAAAGGTAATGGAAGCTAATGTAGAACAAATGTTTGGCTGGCAAGAATCTTCTGTTCAGAATAGACAAAATAAAAACTTTAATCGATTCTGGCAAGAACTTGGTGCTCTTCCTGATGATGAATTTGAAGACTGGGCAGAAGTATTTGAAGATGCCATTTGGTATGGTTCTGATGCTGCTAACCCAACTGTTAGAGATAAACTCTTTTCAAAAAACTTACCTTATGATAAAGAAATAACTGATGAGAATGTTTTGCGCCATAGAAGAGCAGACCAATATCCACAAATTGATATGTGGATTGTTTATGGCGATATGTCTCGTCAACCAGCGAATCATACTGTCAAGAAAATTCTTGATCTGTCATTTACTGGCCAGTCTCAAACTATTGAGATTTCTGGTCAGCCTATATATGAGCAATATAATTTTATTGCTAGAAACCTAGTTTAAACAAGGAGTTAGAGAATGGGAAAAGCACGTCTGAAACCGCAAGTTGCGGCGCAGTACGGTGAAGAACTTGCAGTCGCAGAGCAAATGGCACAAGTTGGTTTTGATCCGAAAACCAAGAAACTAGATGAGAGTATTTATGGTCCAACTACTATTGCTTTTAATCCAGTTGAAGAAATGAAGGCTATGCGTGATGCTAATATTACAGATAATAGTTTTTTAGAAGCAAGCATGGAGGAGCTACAAATGAATCAACCAAACTTAGTTAATGATGCCCTAGACGCCGTCCAGGCCGAAGATCCTTCTTTCCCTATACCAGAGCCTGCGGTTTCTGTCCAGGCGCCTCAAGAGGAGGCACAGGCCGATACAGAAGAGACTGAAGAAGCTTCTGTAGTCCCTGAGAATCCAGAGCAGCGTCTTGAATGGGTTGCAGAGCAGTTGTCTCTTTTGAATCCACAAGCACCAAATGCTGCAGCATTAAGGCAGTGGAAGCAAATGCATGGGAATGTATTTGTTCTTCAGATTGAAGATCATGTGTTTATTTATCGTTATCTAAAGCGTCAAGAATGGGCACAGCTACAAGCTAATGAAGCATTCCATAATCTTCGTCCTGACCAACAAGAAGATAGTATTGTAGAAAGATGTACTCTTTGGCCAAAATTCAATCCTCATACTAAAGGTGGATTGCCAGCAGGAGCAGCTTCTATGTTGGCAGAACAAATTAGAATTCAATCTATGTTCTTGGATCCAGCGCAAGTAGCAAATATTACGATTAAACTGTAATGAGTTTTGTATCTATACTAGAGTCGATTCGACAAGAGAGCAAAAGTCTTTATGTTGTTTCTCTTCCTGATGATACTGAAATATCATTTCGGCTCCCGTCTACAAAACAAGCTTCTCAATATGCTCAGGTCCTTTCTGTTGCTAAAGGAAATGGTAGTTTAGAAACAATTATCTACAATCATATTTTTGAAGAGTTTGTAACTGACAAGTATATTGCAATTCATAATGAGAATCTTAAAGCTGGTGTTCCAGAAACAATTGCAAAAGTTATCCTTTACCTTTCTGGTGCAGATGAACACTTCAAAGAATATACACAAACATTGTGGAATCTTTACAGAGAGCAGACAAATAGTATAAGCTCTATAATGAAACGTACAATCTGTAGTGTTTTTGGTGGATATAAGTTTTCTGATTTAGACGAGTTGACATATCAGGAGCTTGTTGAGATTTATATTGAGGCTGAGAAAGTACTTGTTAATCAAGGTATAATAGAACGAGAACTTGCTTTTGCAGATCAAGAAGAAGAGAAACCAGTTTCTGTTGAGAATATGATTTCTCAAGACACTAAAGATTATCAACAGTTTGACGCTCCTGAAGCTGGTCCGTCTATGAGAATGACAGAAGATCCTGCTTATAAAGCCAGGAAGGAAGAGCATAGGGTTATGCAAAAGTTACGTAAACGTCAAGGAGGATAATTATCTTGGTAAACCCTAACCTTGCATATGGGGAGCAACCAAGCATGCCTGGTCAAGGGTTAGGACAAAACCAGGGTAGTTTGGCTGGTTTAGCTCTTGGAGCTGGTGCGATTGGTGCTGCTGGCTTTATTCCAACAAAAGGCGGTCGATTGTGGGATACCTATCTAGCAGGTATTCGTGCAGTTGAAACTGGATCCCCTGGTGGGATTCTAAGAACCTTTCGTACTTCTGAATTTCTTTCCCCTTTAGAATCTTATTCTGCTGTCTCAGCAGCTCCTGCCGATATTGCTCGTGGTAAATATGGCAAATATTTAAAGTCTACATTTGGAGAAGCAAGTAGCTATACTCTAGAACGAACTGGTTTAGCTTTTGGCCAAGTCAAAGATGCTTCTGGTAAAGTTATTGGCATGGGTCTGCAAATTGAAGCTGGTACTCAAAAGGGTGCAGCTATTGCAGATTTCGCGGCAAGAATAGAAGGAATCCAACTTGGTAAATTTCAGTCTTTAAATGATGCTATTCTTCGGAATAAATGGGAGACTTCTAAAACTCCATTGCCTTACCAAGAGTGGCTAAAGACTATAGAGCCACATCTTCGAAGACAACGTCTTATTCTTGGATCAAAACTTCGAACCAAACTTACTATTGCAGGTAAAGATTTCCAGTTGTCTCAAAGGATGGCTGGGAATGTTGCAAAAGCAGAAACTCTTGGCAAGCTGCTCAGAGCTAAAGCAGCAACTACAGCCAGTCGTTTAAATATTCTTCTAAGGGCACCTGTTGAGCTTCCAGGAATTAAAACTCTTGCTGAGAAAGTTCCAGGTCTTCGTTCTCTAGCTGTCAAGCCAGGAACAAGCCTTCAGCTTCTAGGAAGATATACAGGCAAAGGTCTTGCTGTAGGTGCAGCATGGAAAGGGCTTGAATATGTAGATTATCTAAGAGCAGAAGGTTCTCCATGGGCTCCTGTGTTGGCAACTGCAGGAGGAGCTGGACTAGGTGCTCTTTTGGCCCGCAAACCGGGGATGAAGTTCTCAAAGGCTGGTTTGATTGCAGGTGCTGCACTTGGTTTGACTGCTGGTATAGCTCCTAGATTTGAGCATGGAATTATCCATGGTATTGCTTCTATGGCTACTGATGCTAATGTCACGAGAGCTCAATTGTCTCAGACAATGGGGTTCACAGATACGATTAGAGAACAAGAACAAATTACTCCTGGGTTTATGGATCTTAAAACAGCTCTTGGTTTCGGAGGAGTCGGAGCCTTAGCAACAGGTCTTGCTGATTACTTGTCTTTTGTCGGATCTTCTATGACTGCTCGTGTTGCAACAAAAACACCTCTCTCTCATATATTCGAATCTGCCAGAGAGAAAAGAGCAACTAGACTTGCAGATAAACTTTGGGGTTCTAAGTTTGGTACTGCAATTAAAAAAGTACCAGGACTTAGAAAGTTAACGAATATAAAAAGCCCTATGGCTCTTGGTTTCTTAGGAGGTATAACGGCATGGGGAGTTGCTGCCACAGCACTTGGAACTCTTTCTGGCAGACCTACTGCTCCTATTGCTGGCCTATTAGGAACTTCAGAAACTCCAGAAGAATTACAGGCTATCTATTCTGGCGAGAAAGAAGTAGCAATTCGCAAAGGTAGATGGTGGGAATTCGGGAGAAGTACTGCTTTTGAAGGTGGCAGGATACAATATTATAGACCTCATATGATGGCTCGTTTAAAATCTAGAGCATATCAAAAAGGCATGTATGGGTCTGAAGAAGAAAAATGGGCACATGATCCATGGCTAAATCCTATGAAAGCTCTCTTCGGTTCTGATGAATGGAAGTATCATTATGAAGAGAAGTATCAATACGAAAGACCTGCTCCAACAACTGGTACCTATGGCGAGAGTGTACCATTCATTGGACCACTAGTTGCTGCTACATTCGGCAAGCTATTTAAGCCTCGGAAGAAAGTCCGTGCAGAAGAGTGGGAACTTGGAGGAGGACAGTATCTACATCATCAAGATGTTAGAGGGGAAGAAGAGCCTTCTTATATGCTCGGTGGTCTTGGACCAGGAGCCCCTGTTGCTAAAGAAGATCCTTCACAACTTCTAAACGAACTAAATTACAGACGCAGAGAAGCTGTTGGTCTTATGGGCTTTATGGAAGGGGCTATTACCAAAGCTGCAATTGGCAGAGAAGAGTTTTTAGAAAACAAACAAACTCTTGCAGCGATGGGAGGAGAAACAGGAGCAGAATACTGGCTGTGGAAACATATGAATCTTGGTGGAGGGATGGGTACTACTGAGGCTGTGAGGCGTTTCCTCCCTCGTACAAGAAGCTATCTTGATACCTATAATCCTCTACGCAATGCAATGCCTTCTTGGGTACCAGAGGATTATTTCTTAGACTTACGTACAGGGAATCCATTTGAGAAGATTCCTGAAGCCGAGCTTAGACTCCCTGGAGAAGGATATGCTGCTTTGCATCCTGAGGTAGAAGGTCTGTCTCCTGAAGAGTATCCCCTTGCTCATAGGGTAAAGATTCTTGGCGATATTGCTATGTATAGCAAAGAGTATGGTATTGCACTATCTCAAGCCAAACGTAATTTAAATAATCTATCTCAAGAAGAAGTTGCTATGGTTCGAGAAACTGAAAGACAAGTTAAAGAGAAGAAGAAGAGAAGAGGATTCCAAGAATATGTATTTTCTGGCGACCAGCTTGAAACAATGGACGTAACAGTATCTGAGATTATTAGTCCTCGTAGGTTCCGGACTAAAGAACTTGGGGATGTAATGATTGATGTCCCAGGGATTGGAGCTATCAAAGATACTGCTGGTGCTTTAGAATTTGCGAAGGAGACTCTTCTTGGCCGACAGATCCAAATCCAGACTCCTTCTCTAGAGTCTAGAAGACTAACTATGAGTACTACTGGTCCTGTAATGAAAGCCGCACCAATGGTTGGGGGAACAGATTATGGACAGTTGTTATCTAGTGAAGGTCTTGCGGCACATAAAGAATTAGAAGATGAGTTTAAGAGAATTAGATTTACAGGCTCTGAACAGCTTGCTGGCAAATTGGGCGAATATATTACACATGGAATTGAAACTCCTCTTGAGTATTTAACTCCTTTGTCTCCTGCTTCTAAATTAATTCGTCAACGTTCTGCTATTGAAGAATATGTTGCAACAGAAGCAATTGGTACAAGTAGTTCTTTCTGGGATAAGCCTATAGAGAATTTCCTGAAGCCTGCATTAAACATGGCCAAATATAAAGCAGGGATTACTGAAATCCCTGAAGAAGTAGAACAAAGAAGAGATATCCAAGAACATTTTGATATGCTGAAATGGGTAAAAGCTTCTCGTCTCGAAGCAAAAGCTCGTCAATATGGAGACTTGCAAGCAGCGTCAGGATTTAAAAGAACTAAAGAAAGAACTTTGTTTGGTGTTGATGTTTTTAAAAGCCCAACTAATATAATGAGAGCTCTTCCCCGTCGAGAAAGAGATTTCTTTGCTGAGTTTTCTAATGCCAAAACAGAAGAAGACAGAGCACAAATTCTTCAATTAATTCCAGAGAATGAACGTAGGATTTATGTCTCTCAATGGATGAGGCAACAAGAAAGAACTGCATATGCTAAAAGAACAGCAAAACTTTCTAACGAACAAGACGATAGAGTTATTGCAACAACGGCTTTAATGCGTAAGGGTGAAGGTTTCTCTTACACTAACAAACAAGAAGAACAATGGATGAACGAGACTCAAGGACAGGTTGAGTTCGATGAATGGCTAAGAGAACAGAAAGCAGAAGAGTATTTTCAAACTCATTCCCTTCCTGGTGCTGATTGGTTAGGCTGGTGCCTACCTGCAAACCAAGAAGTTTTAATATCAAACTATACTTTTTCGCATGCTTGTGATATAAAACCAGGAGACAAAGTGGTTACTTTACAAGGAGAGAACATTGTGAAAAAAGTATTTAAGAGAGAAATTAAAGAAGCAATTAGGACTCTAACAGTTTGTCATAATAGTGTTTATTGTATGAGTGCAACTAATAATCATTTAGTTCTGGGTATTGAAACAAAACCATGTAAATATAATTTGACTCCTAATTCGGTCTGTACTCATGAAAGTAATTCTTGGAAATGTCAGTTCTGTACAACAAAACATTATCAGTCTTATTCTGCTCGTTGGATGCCAATAGGAGAAGTTACAACAGACATCTATTTGCCAATTCCATTATTAAAACATGCAGATAAGGATCCTACTATAGATATTGGATCTCTAGATTGCTTCCCAAAAAACACAGTAGTTTCTGATGATTGTCTTAGACCTAAAAGCGGAAGGATTAAACCGGTTAATCGTTTCATTGCATTGAATGAATCTGTCTGCTGGTTGATTGGTTACTATCTTGCAGAAGGTAATGTGTGGGCAGTTGGAGATAGGATGCGTGGGGTTCAGTTTACTGCTAATATTAATGAAGTCTCAATCTTAGAATTAGCACAAAAAATTATCAAAGAGCACTTTGGTCTTAATAGTGAAATTCGTTATAAGAAGAATCCAAAATCAAAGAGTGCTTATCTGCAAGTTGCAAGTAGTATATTCGGATGGCTTATTGACCATTGGGTGGGAAGATTTTGTGATAAAAAATTTGCACCATCTTGGCTTCAAGATATAACTTATAATAGCCAAGTAGCATTACTAGATGGACTTAATACAGGAGACGCTTCAAAAGATCATCGTAACAGACTTGCTTTAGCAAATAGAGAATTATGTACTATGGCCAAAAGACTCTATGAAGCTCAAGGGATTCCTGCCAGTTTACATGGTCCTAAGAAGATAGAGAACAGGAAAGACCAATATGTTGTAGAGCCTTTAAGAAAGTCTTTATCTGCATTTGTTGGTAGTAACTTTATTGCTTATCGTATTAAAGATATAGAAGAGACAGAATACCAAGGAACTGTATTCGATTTTGAAGTAGAACAAAATCATATGTATTGTTCTCCAATTGGAATATACCATAATAGCCCATCAGTAGACCTTGAAGATGTTAAGTTGCAATATGTAGAGATGGCTGGTCTTGATCACCATGATTTTGATCTTTGGGGACAACGCAAACGTGCTCTTGCCAGAAAGCCATATATCAATCCAACTCTTATTGGAGAGATGGAAGAAGCAAAAGAACAATATCAAGATTCTTGGAAGGTAGCAGCAAACTCTGATGTATTGTCTCGTATGTTCTCTGAACATAAAGCTGAAGTAATAATGTCAAAACTAGATGCAAACTTACCAGAAGACAGATACAATGTTCAAGTGCAAGATGGAAGAAGAGATCTTGTTGAGCAAGCTTACAAACAACTTGGAGCATAATTAAATGCCATTTAATAATGACGAACGATCTCCTCTATGGGGTCTTGCTGCTGGTGGAGCTCTTGCTGGTGGGGTCGGATATGCTTTTCTTAAGAACAGGAGTTCTTTAGCTCGCGCTTGGAAGATGGGAAGTCAAGATGTTACTGGTCCTCCTTCTGGTCTTATTGACGAGATAGCTGGATTTCAAACTGGCAAGATTCCAGTAGCACAAGGAGCAATATTTGATGAAGCAATGGAAGCAACTGCTGCTTCTTTTGAACGTCGTGTAGGATTGACTTCAGCAAAGCAAGACATTCAAGCAGCTGCATATGAAGCTATTCTTGGTGGAGGGCAAGCCTCTCATGAGGAAGCTATTTCGGCAATAAAAAACATCTATGCACAAGAGAATGCGACAGGAGCATATAGAGCAGCTGTTGATGTTATTGGCCAACAAGGTGGAGACATTGCTACTTTTGAATCCAGATTTGGTGCATTTGCAACAACTACAGATAGAGCTTCTATGTTGGCCGGAACAGAAGTCTCTTTAGGTGGTTATGGAGAGATGCCAATTAGTTCTACTCTTCTTCGTAATCTTCCAGAAGAAGCACAGCAGCGTGCCTTGGCACACCAAAAACATATTGGGCAAGTTGCTGCTGGTAAATTTGATGTCTCTTGGGATTATAAAGTTGTTAAAGATATAATTGGAGGCAAAGAGATAGAAACACCTATGGCAATTGTCTCAGCGGGGAAGCAACGTCTTGGAGAAATTCCTTTAGCAAGCACAGGTCTTACATATAGTGGCAAAGGTCTCGCCTCTAGACATTTTACTCGTAGAGGTTATATGGCAGGTGGAACTCAACTGAGTTTTGCAGAATTATATGAAAGAAATATAACTGATGCTATCAGTAAAGCTCATACACATGCAGAATTAAAACAGAATGTACTTAATTCTCATAGAATTCTTATTGAACAAATGAACGATAGAGATTCTTCTCGACGTGCAGCTGCTGTTTTTGGGAGTCCTTTTATGGCTCCTGGTGGTCTTGCTCAGAAGAGACTTATGACATATGAAGCTGTCCCGTATGAACAACTTGATCCAGAAGACATAGAAAACCTTCTTGGCTCTAAAACAGGCCTTTATCCTTACACCTCACCTGGAGCTGCTGGCAAAGGAACCTTAACCACAAGAAATGTTTCTGAAGAATTGTTTGGCCCTCTTGGCCGATTGGTTTCTGCTGAACAACGACCAACTCAATTTATAAGACCAGAATGGGGGGTTACAGCTGAAGCGAAGGGAGAAGCTAGAGGTTTCGCTGGTTTGTTCGGTCAGAAGTATCAACGATTTGATCGCAAAATCCAAGGAGCTAGATATCGTAGTTATTTATATGGAGGGAAAGGAGCAAGTGCTCTCGATCCCGGAGCTTATAGTGCTCCTCAGCTGACTACCTTTTATGCGAAACCTGCAACAAAAGGATATGGTCTTGGCTATCAATCAGAAGCTCTAAATAAAATACTTGCTGCAGAAGAGGGGGTTATCTCTGGCAATGTAACAAACATGATGGAATATGAACGTGTTGTTCAGAAGAAAATTGCTCTTGATGAAGGCCTAAGAGTCAATAAAGATTTATTAAGGCAATTCCAAGATCGTCGCTTAGGAGCTGGCCCAATACAATTAGAGGGAGCTTTGCCTTCTGGATTTATGGGAATTGAGAGAGGAACTGGCAGAGAGGTTGCTGGAGAAATTATTGGAGCTGAGCTCACAGGCAAAAATGAAGCTAATATTTTCTTGAGGGAGAGAAAACAACTTTCTGAAAATCAAATGTGGAAGTTTTTCTCTGAAGAAAATAAGTTTATGGCTGCAGCAGCAAGTGAAGGAAGGATGACAGAAGTTCTTGAAGCAGCTGGTGCTGAAAGAGCAATCGCTGGCCAACAGATAGAGGCTGTGTTCTCTGGCAAACTTGTGGCTAGAAATAAGATGGCTCTTATTACCCAACAGACAGAAGCAGCATCTATGTTCTTAGGTCAAAAGCTTGATATGGGTGCGATACAAATGACTCCTCAGATTCAAGCCTTTTTAAATGATCCTTCAGCTGCTCTAGACGTTGCAGGGAAGATGAGACATGGTGGTGCCAACGCGGATATCCAAATTCAAAAGAGCCTAATGGGTCTAACTAAAGGCTGGGGCTTCTCTAATAGAGAGCTTGGCCTTACCTTCGGTCTTGCTCCTGAAGAAGCTCTTGAGTCTGGAGTCCTTACAGCAAGACAGAGAATGGCTGTAAGAGAATCTGCTGGAGTTATTGGCCTTGGTAAAGGTCGTCTTGGCGACATTGCAACAGAGGGCGGAGCTGGTCGTTGGGGTTCTTTTGAACAAACTGGTTTTAGAGCTTTGTCTATGAAAGGTGAAGTTGGCCAAAGATATGCTTATGAATTATCAAGGCGTATTTCCGGCAAAGGAGAACTAGATCCAGCTAACAAAATGATTGAGTCTCTCCTTGGTGAAGAAGGTATGATCGCTGGATTACGAAGAGGACAAGTTCCTAACATTACTGATATTGGTGCAAAAGAATTAGTTCAACAAGAAGGTCGATATGTTGGTCTCGGACAAAAGATTAAAGCATTTGGTGGCTCTGACGTAATGTATGTTCCAGGTCTTAGTGAAGCTCCTGGTATCATGGAAGATATTATTACTCCTCGTGGGGAACGTGTCCGCTCCCCGTTGGTAAGAGAAATGACTTCATTCCAGTCTTTGTTAAGAAGGGGCAAAGCTTCTTCTGAAGAGATTGAACTTGCAGCAGAATCTTTAAGGAAAATTGCAGTTCAAACATCAGAGGCTCAAGCTGCGGCAAGAGGTAAAATTATTGGTTCTAAAGTTCTAACAGGCATGCGTAGGACTTTTGAAGAGGATGCAGATGCTTTTCGTATCTCTGGCCAAATGGGCGAAGAGATGTTTGAAGATCTTATGGGCCGAGCAGCTACAGAGGAGCAGGCTAATTTTCTGCGCGAGCAAAGAGATCTTTTCCGGAAAGGCAAGACTATGACTGGTGGGATGTGGCGGCATCCAACTACTGGCCCTGAATCTTTTCAGTTTGTAAAGTTTAAGAAAGATGCTCGTATTGCAAATGGCATGGTTGCTGCACCAACACAATTTGGCAAGCTTCAATTCCAAAGTGGAGAAAATCTTCCTGTCGATGTATCTGCTATGGTTGGTTTTAAAGGTGACTTCGATAAAGATACATTCGTTCTGTCTGCTATCTCTAATAGACGAACGAGCGACATGGCTCGTCGCTCAATAGATAACAAAATGAGAGCAGATTATTCTAAATATTTGTTTAACCATTATTCAATGAAAGATGCTATTGATGGCCGAGTTGGAAAGAAAGCAATTCTAGACATGACTTCTGATCAAGCTCTTCAAGAAGGTTACAGAAGATTATCCACTGCTAAAACAGCGACAGGACGTGTAAATATTGCTTTGCAAAAACTTAAAATTGGTGTTCAGAGTTCGGCTCCTGAACAATATCGTCCTTTGGCTGAAATGTTTTGGCATCTTGAAGAAGCTGCTATTAGTGGCAAGCATGGTGTTCTTAGCTCTGATTTATATCAAGCTATTGCTCAGTCTGTAGAAGAAGGTGGGCCTTCAGGAATCTCTCGAATGGAAAATGTAATGAGAGAGTTAATGGGAGAGGAAAGAACTATTTCTGGGACAATTACAGATGCTTTTGGCAACGTTCGGCAACATTCTTTAGAGTATAATCCTCGTCAATGGGCTGAGATGGCAATTGCTTCACATGATGCTGTAAGCCAAGATGTAGATATTGCCATGAGATCCGTTGCAGCTGCGAGGGGAAGGAACCTTGACCAAAGAACTTTAAGTGATCTTGTAGAAATGTATCATGCCCGTAGAACTGGGTCGGTTGATTTTGCACAAGCGGTCATGGAAGCTAATGCTGCGAATGCAGATCAGTTTACAACTAAAGGGACTCGTCTTCTTAGAAAAGCACAAATTAAAACAAGGAGTGTGTTTAGTGCAGTTAAGAGAGCAGGAAAACCATTGTTAGCAGGAGCAGGGATTGCAGCAGGAGTTATGCTTATGGCTCCCAGTACATCTGGAACACTTAGATCCCCTGAAGGCTCAAGCGCTGGCAGAGGAATGACTCCTGATGATTATGGTCCTCCTGGTGGCCAAGGCATGCTACCTCCACCTCCTGGAATGAATGCTTCTCCAAGGGCTTACGATCTGGGTGGCGGCAAAATGACTTCTCATGCTAATATAAGAATGCGGATTAATGATCTTGACTCCTCGTCTAGAGATTTTATGAGAAGCGCTAGGCAGCTTAGCAATGGAGGTCAAGTTAATATTAGAACCCGAGACGACAGGTCTATTCTTGACCCCCGAATGCTTGCCAATAAGATCCATGAGAGGCTGTAATAAATGACTGATTCTGATACACTAAAACAATTTAGCGACTATAGAATAGGGACTAGAGATCGTGAAGATTATGAAGAAGGATTTGGTTTGTATGATGATTGGGCACTAGGAGTCTCAGATCCTAATTTGCCTGACGGGACAAACAGCAAAGAGCTATTAGAAGAAGCTATTAATTCTGTCACTCCACAAGATGTATTTACTACTTCTAGTTTTTCTACTTTTCCAGATAGCTTTTTGATTGTTAATGATATTTATTTTACTGATGTTCCTACAGCCGCTATATCTATTGATTCTCAAACAGATGTTTTTGTTGGCGAGACTCTAAGGTCTCCTGCTCCAGTAATTGATTCTGAAGGTCGTCAAGATTTTGTCTTAAGGCTCAGTCTTCCCTTCCCTCCTGGGGAAGCACAATCTATTAAGCTTAAAAGACTAGTCTCTCAAATCTCAAAACATCCATTCTTGTTTATTTATAATAACAATATTAAACAAAAACTAGATGTTCCTGAAAATGAATCTACTGTTTTTGTGCTAGAGGCAGCAACATTACGTTCTACTCAAGAGACTGTTGGCCTTATCGTGTTAGATATGCAGTTGCATTATTTTAACTACAAGCCATTTAGTAAGCATTATTATTTTAATACTGCTCTTCCTGGATATACAGAAGAACCAGATCAAGTTTCTAGGCATGAAGATATAGAAATTGATCTTACTGAATTTGGCGGATATGAAGCTTCTGAGCATACAATATCTAAGCTTGCTGACCGAACAAGAAATAATATTCGACAAGGTATTAAAAACTTAACCAGAACTAAAAGGGAAAATGTTCCCGTTAATATGCCATCAGAGTCTGACGCATGGATGTATTTTGCTAATCATCTTGAGACTCAAAGTGAAGCTATTACAGGAATCCCTTCTGACTATATTGGTTTTACTCTTAGAGAGTATATGCATTTTAATCCACCTGATTCTAAATATGCAGACGGAGAGAGCACATTAGCTGACTTAATGAACTCTCGCTATGAAGAGGTAAGTCCTCTTTATCGTGCAGACAAATGGCAAGAAGCTCTTGCAAAGAAACATGATGAAGAAACTAAATATAGTGTAGAAGGGACAACTGCACAAGAGAGACGTTACCAAGAAGAGATAGACCTTTCTCTCGAAGGGGATATTACTGCTCCTGTTAAATTTACTAACCCTCGTGGCCAAAAATTAACTATTCAACTTCTTGATGAGAATGGGAATGTGCCAACGAATGCCAGATATGAACTTACAAAGTTTGCAGACAGAAGGAAACTGACAAAAGATGAAGCAGTCTTCCTCTCCCCTGATTTGATCCGCAAACTTGCTCTTGTCGCGAAACATTTCTCAGGAAGAACAATTGAAATTATTTCAACACAAAGAGATCCAGGATGGGTGAAGAAACGAATTCCTCGACCATCTAATTGGAAGCCTAGTTATCATATCCAAGGCAAAGCGATAGACTTTCGGGTTAGAGGCATTCCTAACCAATCTCTGTATGAATATATAAAAACATTACCGAATACTGGCGCTGGGTTTTATCCCAATTCTGTCTTCTGTCATATGGATGCACGAAACAGTAGTTTTTTCTGGGTTGATTTATCTGGCAAAGGCGAAAACTCGAACTATGCACTAAAGACAAATAATGTAAGAGAACTTAATAAATACCTAAATGATCATTATCGTCTCGCAGGAGATTCTGTTTCCTCAGAAATTGATTCAGATATTGAAGAGATTGAGTCTAATTTAGGCACAGACAAAGACAGGGAAAAACAGGCTAAAGATATTGCACAACAGAAAGGCAATGTAGCTGATTTAATAGAGAGACAGAAAGAGCTAAACAAGCACAAAACAGAAGCTGACTATCAAAAAGCACAACATCGTAAAGAACAAAAGACAGAGAAGAATAAAAATGACAGAATGGCATGGATTGAAAGTATTGAAAAACAACACGGAGTCCATTATTATTACGATGATCCAAAAGTAAGAAATGTTTTTTATAGAGATATGGGTCTAAATATTTCTAGTGATCCTACTGTCCAAAGATCAGGAGCTGCATTAAAAAACATGGTGTGTTCTGCAATCTCTGTATCCTTTGGGCATCGAATTGCTCCAATCCCTCTTCTTAGTCAGTCTTTCTATACTTATCAATTTTTGGGATCCGGTAACAAAAGTGGGCAGATTGTGCTAACTTTTGCAGGTGAAGAAGGCAAGACGTCTGCCCAATTGGTTAAGCGGTTAATTTGGAAAGCTAGAGATAACGCCAGAGACTTTACATCTGTGATTAAGAGTGTTGGATCAATTGGCTTAGAGCATACTGCTTTTGGAACAGGCGAACAGAATACAATCATGGCTCTTGCTAATATTGATAATATTGTTGTAACAGATATCAAAGAGTCTAATTCCCCAGAAGGCGCTGACAAGCATCAATTGGTTATTGAATTTATTGCTCAAGAATTTGCAGAAGAGAAACTTGAAGAAAGGTTTACTACTACTTTAGATACGAAGAAGAGAATAATTAGAGCAATATTACAACATGTAAAATCAAGACAACCAAAAAATGCCTTGTCTGGGGCAGTTCAACATAGAGCAGGTCGTTCGACAGATCCATTAGACCTAAATGCAATCTTTGTTTCTCACGATCTTGTAAGTGCCAATACCTCTTCTGAAGGAAAACCTTACCGGCTTATTGGTGACACTCCTTTATGGGTTGCTAGATTGCTTGTAGAGGCAGCAAACATTTGCAAGGAAGCTAATGATAAGATGCCTCCTGTTAATTGGCAGGTTTCAAAAGGGGCTAGTGCAACATGGCAAGAAGTATATAAAGCTTGGGGCGCTGGCAGTATCATGCGTGGCAAAACAGCTAATATCGATTCTTCTGAACGGAACGCTACTGGTATTCAAGCAGCTATAGATCAACCAGATATTGACCGTCAAAATAATACGGCTAGGGAATATTCAAAAGATAAAGACAGTGCCTCTTTAGTTGCTGATAGTGTTCAAGCATCTAGAACTCGTGAGCAAAATGGCATTTATGATAAGAATGGAGGGCCAAAAACAAATAAGTTTCATAAGCAAGTTTTTGACGAATGGCTTTCTAAAATGAATCTTATTGTGAATGAGTTTAAGACTCATTTAAATGATGGAGAAATAGTTGATAAATATTTCTCTGGTGTTTTAGATAATCTGACAGCAGTGATAGCTGGAGATATTTCTTCTTGTTATCTAGATATCGGATTGCCTAATGTTCCAGGAGCACCAGTTCCTTTGCCTCCAGAATTTTTCTTATATGATGATTCCCATGAAGATCCATTGGTTTCAAACATGACAGACGATAGCAATATGGAAAGGTTATTGAAACGACATGTCGAAACAGAGATGGCTTCAATCAAACATTATATAGATGAAAGTTTTCTTGGTGGTTCCTATTTGTCAAAGAACCTTCCGAGAATTCTAGAGCAGAGAGCCTCAGACCATGAACGTTTTGAAGGAGAGAGGAACTTTTCTACATACTATAACTATTTTACTCATGGAGCTAAGTCTTGGGAGCCTATATATACTCGTAGGGACGAACAAGATCCTGCTATTAAAGGTGTTCGTCAGTGGCTAGATTCCGTTGCGAGTCATTATGGCTCAGCCGATGACAAAGAACAAAGAATCAATTACCTGAAGAATATTATAGAGCTATCCCCTTATATCGCAAGCGGTAGGCATTGGGAGACTCCTCTAACTGAGCAAGACAATTCTGCTCTTGTAAGATCATTGTATAAAGATGCTGAAGACGTATTGGCCTTCGGGCCAAATCCGATTTATGGACATGTAGACGCAACAATGAGAGGACAGCTAGAAGATCCTGCAAACGAGCGCAGAGCCCAGGCAATTGAGAATAAAAAAGCTGTTGAAGCTATGAAGAAACCAATTCCTCCTCAATACAAGGCAGGGCTATTCCTTACTGGCAAACATGGTGAAGGGCCAAGAGAATCAATGGAGCTTCCAGGACGTACAGTCCTTGCAGATGGTGCAGTTACGTTTGGTCAAACAGAAGCAGAGAAGAAAGATAGCAAACCAAGTTTCTTTGATGAGCTTGTTCAAATGGGTAAAGATTTTGCAGATGCAGATTCTTCTGGTGCAGTTGGCGGGTTTGTGTTGAATGCACTGTCTGGCGGTAGTAGCCTTGGTGGCTCCTTGTCAGGATTGTACCAAGGCTCGAAGATTGTAGAGAAGGCAGCAGGAGCTATTGATGCATATGCATTAGATGCAGGAGCTGCTAAATATGATCATGCTTTCTCAAAGATGGCACAAGAAGATGAGATAAAACAAATTGCTCAAACGGCTAGCCGAACTGCTCTTGGACGTAGGCGAAATGATCTGTCTATGAGAAGAGCCTATCCTACTTTTAAAATATATTTTATCGAAGATGATAGTGGAGAGACTGAATTAATTGATGACGGCATCCTGAGGGCTTTTGATGACTTCTATAGTTATTCTGCCATCCAAGAAATCAAAGTTACTCGTTCTAGACATATTGCTGCAGACATGGCTGTCATTAGGATGACAAATATTGGAGGCCTCTTATTAAGAAAACGCTTTGGAGAGAATGATAAAGACTTAACGAAGTATGGTATCAATGCAGAGAAACAAGGAATCTTTGCAGATACAGAGCGAGAACATCCTTTTGAAAAGATGATTCTACAGGACGGTATTAAAGTTCAAATCCGTTTGGGTTATGCTGCTAACCCAGAACATCTTGAGACTGTTTTCCTTGGCCAAATTGTAGAGGTAGGGCTTGCTGAGAGAGGAAAGATAATTGAGATTGCTTGCCAGGGATATGGTGCAGAATTAGAATCTGTTGAACTTGGCCCCCTAGAGAATGGAAAGTATTTCTTGTCTTCTCAACAAGTGTTGTCTGGTGCGATCATACAAGATTCTATTGCTAATTTTGGAAGACAAGATAGATTCAATCGAGACAACCCTGCTGCTATGCGTCATTCTTGGACTGGAGGCCGAGCGACCGGATTCTTTAGTGGGTTGAGTCCTTCTAATATTCATGAAGAGTGGTCGGACAGAGGTTTAGAAACTATTTTCAATAGATACCAGTTCTTAAACTACCAACAAGATGACAATATTTATGCTCCTCCTCCTGAGACTTATTCTACTAGCTGGACTAAATTTTGGAACAATGCTTGTATCTATCGCCCGCTAAAACAAACTCCGTGGCAAATCTTCAAAGAACACGAGCTAAGACATCCTGGCTATATTTCTCTTGCTGTTCCTTATGGGCATTCTCCAAGAATGACAATGTTCTTTGGTAGTAAAATGCAACATTATTGGAGCAAGCCTCCTTCTTCATTAGAAATTGAATTAGCACGTGGAGCCAAGAACGATATTGTTCGGATGAGGAAACAAGGTCTTGAATTGTTTGAGAAAGGCATGGTTAAAGAACTTGTAAAATTTGTTGGCAAGTCTCCTAAATTAGGGGCAGCTATCTTTAACGATGTTATGACTATTGGTACTAGATATGATACCGGTTTCGCTATTGGCGAATTATTTGGTAGATATGTCCCGTTCCGTAATTATCATTATTTTGATAGCTATCATCATATCTTAAAAAACAATATCCGATCTTCAGTTGATGGTACATTTAATGAAGTTGAGATATATTACACAGAGGATGAGAATGATATCATAGACCCAGACAGAGACGATCTGGAAGAGAATGTCGCTTCTGTCGCTAGGGGATATGAAGGTTTGCTGGCAGTTAAACTAGATGAAAATATTCCAGAATCTGCTATTCGTTCTTTCCGTGGTGAATATCCCTCTTGTGTTACTGTTGATATGGCACGAAGATATGCTCAAGGCATCTTTGGAAGAACATTAAGAGATGCTTACAAAGGGGAACTTTGTGTTATTGGAGACGAGAAGCTTAAGCCATATGACGTGTGTTATCTCAATGATGCTTCAATCAACATGACTGGTCCAATTGAAGTAGAATCTGTAACACATATCTTCAACAGAGACAATGGTTTCGTTTCTATTATTACTCCAGATCTTTGTTTAGAAGTAAATGATTATTATACTTCTAGTGTCTTTGATGTAACTGCTTCTGCTATGAACTTTACTTTTGCAGACTGGGTTACTGGTGCGAATATATTAAAAGGCGTTGGTTTTCTTGGGTTGCTTGCTGGTGTAAAATTTATGACATGGACACAAGATGGCGCTCCTGTTGTGGCAACGCCACTTACATTAGGCGGAAAGCCCTTTATAAGCAATTCTCTTGGTCCAAATAGAGTTTCATTGTTCTTCTCTCTAATGGGCAAGTGGAATCAATATTGGGATGATCTTGGTGATGCATGGAGAAAATTTGATGTGTCTGAAGCTTTCTTCGAAAACAGAGTTAATCTAGTTAAGGGATTCTATGAAGCCCTTGGTTCTGGTGCACAAGGAGGATTAGAGGAGGCGTAATGGCTGAAAAATTTGCAGGACATAGTGTTTTTGGTAGCCGTCTTAATCAAATTGTCAGCAAGACTGATCACCTTGATGTGGGCAGATTTAAAACTGCTCGTGCTATCCTTAGAGAGTCCTACAATGGACTGTATGTTTTCCGTATGGATCTCCTTAGTCCTGATGGGGAAGTCGTAAGAAGAACAGGTCCAATTCCAGTAATTGGTACAGAGGACCAGCTCGCTGCATCATACGGAAGTCCACAGAATATGGTTGGCCTTGAAGATGAAGTTTGGGAGGCTATTATTTTTTATCATGGGACTACAGTCAGTAACGGCATTGCTCTAATCACAAGAAGGCTACATCAGTTAGAAGGCGGAAGATTTGAAGCTACTACCATTGCTAATGAATTAGTTGCTCGTGGAGCTGCATATGCTCCTCCTGGTTCTGGTATGATGTAATGGTATAATAAGCAAGAAGGAGTTTCTTATGGCAGATCCAAAAATATTAAAAGTGAATCCATCCTCAAAAGCAGGGATCGTTGTTTCTGAGAATACGGTTAGGTCGACTGTAAATGAAGACAATGGTATTATGATTGACGAGAGAGGGACAACAATCACAGGCCCAATGAGCATTGCCGCAAGTCCAAATCAAATTAGAGTAGGAGGCTTGTTCACTTTTCAAAATTCAATTTCTGGGATGCTGCCATCTACTATTGCGACTCCTTCGCCTATGTATATGGTAGACCCGCCAATTAAACAAGTCCAAAATCTTGTGCAGCAAGTTGCTATTATGGGAGCAATGATTGGCGGAACAATTGCTATAGGAGCTGCATAATAAATGGCTCAAATTTATGATAGAACAGATCTTACTTGGTCTCGCAGAGGAGATTTAGCTATCGGTCATAATGGAGACATTATGGATACTTATGAAGATCCTCTTCGTTCTTTGTATCAAGAGATTAGGACTAGAACGATGTCTGTTCTTGGAGACTGGAAGAACTACCCAGACTTGGGAGCCAACCTAGAAGATTTTGTTGGCGAACCAAATTCAAAACGCACAGCAGAAGCTATTAAAATTAGGATTGTTGCCTCTATTACCCGCAATGGGCTTGTTAATAATTCTGATCTTAATGTAAAATATACACCAATTGATATCGATAAGATTATGTTTAGGATATCTGTAAAGGTTGCTCCTACCGCACAGAATGGCGGTAGCAATTATCTCGGAATAAACTTCTTATATGACTACTCCGAAAATCATGCATACTTTGTTAGTTAGGAGTTAATATGGCCTTTTTTGAAAGAACACAAAGAGACATTGTATCTGATGCTCTTGAGAATTTAAGCAGGACTACAAATATTACTCAGCTTGCTCCGGGGGCAAAGGCAAGATTTATTTTAGATAGTGTCGCCCAAGAGCAAGCTAACCAACATCGTATATTTGACGTTAACCTAATGCAGGCTTTTATTAAATATTCTGATGGCAAGTTTCTTGATTTCTTTGGGGATATGATGTCTCTTCCTCGCCGAGAGCCTACACATGCTGCTGACGATGGGGAGAACTTTATGTTCTATGTTAGCACTGGAACTTTTGGTAGTATCAATGGAGGGGCAAACTTTACCATCCCTGCTGGCACAACTGTTCAAACTGTACCGTATGAGGGATCTGTAATCACTCCAGGTATTGAGAACCAGGCTGTTATACGTTACACAACTACATCACAAGCAGTTGCAGAAGCAGGACAGTCTTTTGTCTATGTACCAGTTCGTGCCATGCTTGAAGGAAGAAATTCTGATGTCCCTCGGAATGTCTTAAACAAGCACCAATTCCAAAGTTATTTATCTTCTCAAAATGAGAGTTTAAAATGTACGAATCGCTATGCGATTTCAAATGGAGAGGATAGAGAGACTGACGACTCTTATCGATTCCGACTTTCAGAAGTTTTTGAAGCAAAAAATTTATCTGTATATGCTGCTATTCGTCTTGCTGCTTTGAGCGTCCCTGGTGTCGCAGATATTACAAGCGTTTTAGCAGAGCAAGGTCCAGGTACATATTCTATTTACATCAAAGGACTTACCCCAACAACAAGCCCTAAGTTATTGAGCGAAGTAACTGCAGCCTGTCAGAGTGTTTCTTCTTTTGGTGTTAGGCCATTTGTTTTAGCTCCTTCTCCTATCGGACTAGAATTGGTTGCTGCTGTTACTTGGAATCCAAGAGCAACTACAGCACAGATAGCTGCTGGCTATAGAGACATGAGAAATGCTCTTGAGAACTATTTAAACAATACAGACATTGGTCAAGTGGTTTATTTTTCTGATATTGTTGATCTTTTGCTACAGGCTTCTCCCTATGCATTTAGCATTGGAGCAACAAACTCTAACCAGTTTGAAGAGGTTTATGCCTATAGAAGTGACCCTATTAAACAAGGGACAGTAAGAAATATTGTTGTAGGAGACAAGATTGAACCATTATATAATGAAAGAGTCATCTTAGAAACCTCTGGCCGACATAGAGGTATCCAATTCATGACTAGGAGTCGAGTATAATGGCACTCGGAACGTATCCCAGTAGACGTTATTCTAAATCATGGATAACTCAAAGGATTGTCAATAGAGCACCCGAATGGGCACACATAAGGAAAAGCCCTGTCTCTGTTGGTCAACAATTATTAAATCCTTTGTCTTTATATATTCAAGATACCATCCAACAATTAACCAAAGAACGTTTTAATATGTTTGCTTCTTCTGCGGATTTAAATGAAGTCGATATCCTTTATCGTTTAGATTTGCCAGACGAAATGGAGTTTACTTCTAGTCAAGATTCTTCTGGTGTTGCTACTTATACTCCTCCACATGTATACGCCACAATAAGCGGATCTGAATATGAGATCACTCAAGCAGAGTATAATAATATAGAGACATTAGCATATGACTGTATAGCTTCAAGAGTTGCTGATGGAGAAGTTTCTTATTCTTATTCAGAAGTAATCCCTCGTACTACTATTGAAAACCTTGCAAGTATTTCTCCTGGAACAATTGTTGTTAATGGGCATTTATATATTACTCTTGAAGACAATGAGACATGGGAAGAAAGATCTGCTGATCGTATCTATTATGTAAAATGTTATATTACTGGTGTAACTAGAAAAGGGACTGAAGTTACAGAAGCAGTGCCATTAAGATACAATGGGACTTTCAAAACAGTGAATGAGTGGCAAAGTGTTACATCTGTAATGGTTAGCTATGCTGATGCTGAAGCATATCTTACAATAGAAACTTTTCCGTGGAATAGAGATGGTCATTTAGATTCCCAAAATATTCTAGTCCCTCCAACTGGAGGAGAGAGACCATTGTTTGTTGATCTTAGCTCTAGGTCTTGGGGCTCTACGTTAGTAGGAAAAGGCTTTACAGTTAGTGACTTTGACATTATTCGATCTGGAATAGAAGAGAAAGAAGTCTTTTATGAGATTGAATTGCTTGACCAAAGTGGCTCAAACATCACTCTTAATGGATTCGTTCTAAAACCTAATAGCAGATTCATGTATGCGGTTGATGATAATAATTTATACATCTATGATACCTCTCTTGAATTTCCTGACACAAGAGGTTTAGAAGAAGATTCTCCAGAAACAAAAATTGACTTATGGTCAGACCGCTGGATTAACATGAGAGGAGACACAGCAAAGTTAAGAACAAGGAATAATGCAGTGTTGGATCCTCCTTCTAGATTTAGATGGCACATGTTAGACCCAGATGGCAATGAATATTATATAGACACTAATGGCGTTCTTTGGCCAACAACAACAGATGCCTGGATTGAGAATAGCAAATGGAACGATGGTCTATTTGATGAGCAAGAAATTTCTTTGTCTTTTACTAAAAACGGTGTTTATGTAATTACATTTGAGTCTCAATATTGGGATGATAAATTTTCTGTTTCTGCAACATATAAAACAAAATATTTGTTCTTTGTTCCTTCTATCAGACCAGAAGCACAGTTCTCATTGCCAATTGGACTTGTAGAGCCAGAAGAGATTGGGATTGATTCTGATTTGCGAGTCTGGCTAAAACGATATGGTTCTGTTCATTTATTGAATGTCTTCCATGATTATTTTTTGGTTGATTATCAAAACAAAAGAATTTGGTGCAAAGAGCAATATCCATCTATACGGGTGACAACATAATGGGCAACAATGTAAAATTTCAAGGATTCTCGTTTCTTATTGAAGTTCCTTCTGAATACACTGGGACTCCAGAGGCAAAGAATATTGTTAATCATTTTGATTTGACTTCTGATCTTGTTTCATTGAATAGGATAGAGGGAGAATCAAATATTGATTTTAAACAAAGAATTATGGATGTTGCTGTTCATCCAGGCGGGGGAACATATGATGGTGTTATAAATGGCATTACCCGTGCCCTCGGATATGCTCGTGAGAAAGCAATCAAGATAGAGTTAGCTCTTGATAGCTCTGGCGACCCTATTGCTAGGAATCCTAGAGTAGAAATTTTATCTAATAAAGTTATCTTGTACAGCGATCATCGTCCAGACGGGACTCAAACAATAGACAAGACTATTCGTATTTACCAACCTGAAGACGCAGGATATTTTGTCGAAGATTTAGTATCCCAAATTAATTCTTCTCAATGTTTTACAGCAAGTGCCTATAGCGGAATTCGTCCTAACATGCACTCTACTAATCTGGTAAGAGGAAATACAGATCTTTATATTCAAGGGGATCCTCTAATAACAGACACCCGTACCATCTTGTCGGCTCAAAACATAGTAGAAGGAAGTTTCGTTTTTGATGAAGACGATCTTTTCCAAACAGAGGTAACGACAACACCAAGCGCAGAAGGGGAGTATATGATCGACAGGGTCAATGGGAAGTTCTATACTTACTCTATTCCTCAAGGAGATCTTGGAGTCTCTTATCATGCTGGTGTTTTTCCATTTGAAGTAGACTATAGTCCTATAAAGATTTATACTCTTCAAGATGATGATTTCCAATATGAGCTCTTCGATCATGAAACTCTTGACTCAGGAGAGGAAGCAAATGCTCTTCCGAATCGAGAAGGTTCTGAAATCTACCACCAGCTGTTTGACGAAACAGAAGTATTCTGGGGCGAATAAATGACAATTTCAAGATCAACAATAAACGTGACCACAAAACAAATTGTCACCCGTGAAATGAGCACAAAACCATATGTTGGTTTTGAACATTTGACTGAGACTCCAGATGGATGGCGCTTTGATATCAAAAGATGGTGTAGCCCATTTGATCTAAGACTTCCCAGCCTCCCCCGTTTATCTGACCCTTCTACTCAAGGCATCTCTGCTTCTGAATACTTTAGGTCTGGAGTTGGTTCCGCTAGTTTAGGAGATTTGTTTGTTGAGGATTTTGAAGAAGTTTTAAGAGCAGGAGAAAGACATTGGTATCCAGAAGTCAGGCATGGCTCGTATTATAGATATAACACAGACTATTTCTATTATGGAGACAATAGCCGAGTTCAATATATTGATCCAACAGAGAATAGGTCTGGAAGAAATTATATTGAGTTGGATAAAATGCCGGATGTTAGCTCTCCAGTTCTTGCTGCTACATTTAAGCGCAACCATTTAAAAGAATCTATTTACAAGACTAGGATTGCTCAAAGGTATCAGTTCACTGGCACTTATAGCGGAGGTATAGAATTAGATACTGTTTCTGATATAGGCAAAATTAATTGGTCAAATGTAGACATGACCAAGAAAGAATTTATTGTAGACCATACGATAGACAATCTTACAAGGCTTTGGTTTAACAGAGACTATACTGAAACCTTTGGTGTTGTGCCTGCAACATATCAAGATCTAGGGGCTTGTGAGTATATTGGACTATCAACTGGCACTCCCTATCAATTGTTCTATCTTCCATATTTCCCAGTTCTAGCAAATGATTCTTTCCATTTGTATGTCGCAACAAATAATACTTGGGAGGAATGGACAAGAGTAGATTCTTGGTGGGAGCTTATTTCTACAGACTGGTCTTACCAAACAAGAAATAGGTATTTTTTAGATAAGGATCTTGGCATAGTTTATTTTGGTTCTGCTGAAAACGGCGGGGTCCCTCCAATTGGCAGGCATCTTGTAGCGACTTTCAAAACAACTTTAAGAATTGAATATGAAGAGTTAAGTCGCGAAACAAAAATCATTGCAAAAGATGCTGATGTTAATCCTGTTACTCAGTCTGTAAATCAAGGGTTCGTTTGTATCTCTCATGCAGATCTTGAGGCAGCAGGGATAACTCTATCTATTGATAAACAAAAAATCATTGGAACTTCAGATCCAGTAGAGTATGGCCCAGTTACTGTTGGCTCAGACTATGCGATCTTAAAAGCTCATGTAACAACTTCTTCTGGATTGCCAGCAGCAAATATTGAAGTGGGATTTGAAATGAGTCCACAAGACATTGGCTATCTTGCAGGATCTAGTTCGTCTGTTGCAGCTACAGATTCTTCTGGAGATGCATATACTAATTATCAGCCTCCTTCCTCTGCAGACTCCTTAGGGTTTTATACAAAGACAGTAAGGAATTCTACACACCCTTATTATCCTGGAGAGAGAGAAGTCATTCTTAAAGTCTCTGACCCTGGTCTCCAAGGTAAAGAAGATGAGATATATCTTTATCAAATCTTAAAAGATGATCCGATTATGGGATATGAGACAGTAGATGATTTCTTGTTGAATCTATACTATCAACAGACTCCTGTGTGGGTTCAAGATTCCACTGACTATGCTCGATGGAGTCAAGAGATGATTCAAGAATATGAATTAGAAGAATGGGTTAATTCGACAGAAGGCACCGAGATGAATGGCAGGAAGGTTGTTGTTTACCAAATTAGCGGAGCAGACAATACAGACTCTTATGCTATAAATCCTGTGACCGGGCTTGCTGGAGCAGTTGTTCCTGTTCGACCTTATTTGGTTGAACAAATTAATGATGCAACTGATCCTTACAATGGGTATTGGAGATTAATTTATCCTGCTGGGGCAATTTTAGACTGTGGTCCAACTTCTACTTATGATGTTGGCGGATACTGGGTTGCTTCAAGTAGAGTGGTTTCATTTCAAGCACATTGTTGGAGTCCGTATTATAATAGATATATCTATAGTAATACTATAACGGCTCGTGTTAGCTTGCCACAATATTTACTTGGCGAATACTTAAACGATCTCGGAAAAATTCCATTTGGATGGAAAGTACTTACTGATACAGACAATGTTGCAGCTGGTCTAGATGGTGCGACATTTATTACAATTAATCCACACGATGGCCCATATGAAGTCATTGACTTAGTTGGTGGAACTGGTGGAACCGGAGAATGGGCAGACGCCCCATTTAGAACACTGAGCTTCGGCTTCACAATCCTATAGGAGTTATTATGAGTAGAGACCAAATGCAAGATGTTTTCCCTATTGTCTTTGATTTCAAGAAGGGCGAGCAACCAACAGCAGAAAAGCTCTCTGGGCTTGTTAAGCATGTCGATGGTGGCTTTGGCAGGATCACTCAAGGTGTTGGAGACCCTTGGGACTACCAAGCTCATACGGGCTCTGGTGGGGCTTTTGATCTAAGTCTTGAAAACCTAGGACAGTCTAGTCTGGCTAGAATTATTGGTCCTTCAGATTGGCTTTCTCCGTCTGCAAGTGATTGGAATCAGGCAGCAATAGGAACAGTCTCACTATCTCAAGACAGGAACCAATGGACACTAGGATTCCCTCTTGTCAAGGTCACTTCTGATATTAACGAGACTAGTCAGGTGTCTGGGAGTGTAACTCCTTTGGCATGGGGCTCTGAGATCCTTGTAACTCAGGATACAGGAAGTGTTCTTAATAATAGAGTAGCTTCTCCTTATCTTGTTGTCTCTGATGGGGATTTTTATGTTGACTTTTATAAAGGAACAATTACTTCTTATAAAGTACCAACGAATACGATTAAGCTAGCTTTTGTTGGTATTCATATGTTTGGGCCTGGTGTCCCTTGGGGTACTCACAATGTAATCCCTACCTGGGAACAAAGTGTTTTATGCAATGTGACAAAGACACATGATGCAGGAAGCAATAGCTATTATACTCTTACCTTGCCAACATTTAGCAATCAGACAAGGTACTCTCATCTTCCGTCTTTTGGACAAAGTACTTTTGGTTCTGGTGCAGGTAGTGATACTTCTTGGACTCTGGTTCCTGGCTCCCTTTCTACTTATCGATTGCCCGCAGCATTAACAGGAGCGAGCTTGTCTGCAGGAGACACAGTCCCTGAAGGTTATTGTTTGTTATGGCAAGGAGATGCAGATGGAAGAGTAATTCCTCAGGTAGAATTCCAATATCTAAGTGCAACAACTATGACATTGGTAACCCCAATAGACTGGTTGAACGAGGGAGATAATTATCGTCTTATTATTTCTGGAACAAGTGCTGCCGAAGCAATTAACTATCTGTTTCAAATCTCACGAAATAATGAGCATGTAGGGCTCACTGACAACCCTACAGTCGGGTATACAATTCCTTTATCTCATGACAATCTACAAGACAGATATACCTCTAATATTAATTCTGCTCTTACTGATGTAGACAGATGGAAGTTTAGAGAGTCTGATTATGGTACTAATTGTCACCCTCAGTATATTCATCGAGGCGGTTATATGACTGATGATGCTGATGGGAATAGTGCCAATGCCATGAGAGGCGCTTTAGCAATGGCAGGAGATATTGATGCCAACTTCTATCTTGGCACTGCTTTATATATGGGAGGACTTTATAAAACAGCCGCTTTGTCTTTTGGTGGTGGCTCAGTAGACGAAAGAGATCAATATTCTAATGCAATGATAAGGCTAGATGGTACTTTTATAACAACAACATATGATTCTTGGTCTTCAGGGATTGCTAAGCGCACACCATTTAGTTTGAATGGGACAGGAGCCGAATCAGATGTTGGATATGATTATGTAGCTCTTGGTGCTTTGTCTGTTTATCCTTCTCTATGTGCTCCATTATATTTAAGAGGTCATTATCCAGGAGGATCTTATGATGAAACTAAAAATGGTGCAGTTCTTGGATTTGATTTAGGTCAACGAAATGAAGCCAACTATGTCCGCTTGATGGAGAGTACACGTAGTGGCCTGAATGATGCTATCCATCAGCCTGCAAACACAGGACAGTCTTCTACTAGTGCGTTGTCTATTATGCCTGGTTTAAGTGCGGTATCAGGCTTTAAAAGAATTTCTGACGAGCAGGTTCGTGAGTTTAGGTTTCGTGGAGTCCCTTATGTTTCAAGTGCGACTAACACAACAGATGCTCTAGGTGGTGCAACAATCAGAGGTGCTGGCTCTAATATTCCAGAATTTGAACATCACTTTACTTCTCCTAGTATTCTTGGTGCAGACTTCCTTAATGTTTATTCAAATGCAATCTTCTTCTCTGACACAGGAGATGGCAAGACAACTTCATTTACAGACAATGGAACTGGCTGGTTAAATGGCAATTCTGGTGTTGGTACAGGATATACTCATACTCCTTCTGGACTTTATTATATCCCTGACACAGCAACAGTAAATGGTTATTTGTCTTTCTATCAATGGGACACAGCAATTGGAAACGCAACCAATTGTTTCTCTGTTGGTCATGATCATGGGATGTATTACCAAGGAGCTAACACACAGCTTATTCAAGGGAGTACTCCTACTAATCGATTAGCACATAAAGTATTATTAGATCTTACTACTTCAAAGTGTAGCCTATGGAGTCTTGGAAGTTCTAGCTCTTCTTTGTATATTGGTACAAGCGATACTGATGATACGACTGGCTGGCTAGCTAACATGGCTAATATAGCTGCTGGCAATTCTGTAAATGTATTATCTCATGGTGGAGGGATTTCTCTAAGCGCAATGACAGAGACAGGCGGTTCTAGTAGAGACATCTATATTAGAACCTTCCATGCTAATGCAGCTGATACTTCTGGCAATGTTAACATTAGCAGTGAGGATTCAGATGTTATTGTTAATGCTGGCGATGCGATAGCCATGACATCAACAACAACAATGGCAATTGGCGCAGGCACTACAACAAATATTTATGGCAATGGTAATATTTCTTTAACTTCTGGATCTGGAGCAGATATCTTATTTGATTCTGGAGAAGATATTGTTTCTACTCCTGTTGGTGAATTTAGAGTTGGGGATTCTGCTTTAAGTGGCAGCAATACAACAACTAGCATTAACCTTTATGCAAGAACCGGAGCGAATATCTTAACTGGACATTCTGCTATCTCTAGTGCAGATATTACTATCTCTGGGTATGGAGACATTCTCCTATATTCTAGGCATAGCTCTAATGACATAGAAGCGAGAAGTTATCATGATGTTATACTCTCTCCTAGTTATACTGACGTGACTGGTGCTGGAGGAGATCTGATTTTTAATAATCTTGTCGTTGGTACTGCTTCTGCTACTTTAACAATTGCTGCAAGTGGAGAAGTAAGAAGAACTTCTTCTTCTAGAATAACAAAACAAAACATAAGTAGTTTAGAAAATGCCGATTGGATTTATGACTTAAATCCTGTTTCTTTTGAATTTAAAAACGATCCTTCTCAGCCCCATTATGGCTTCATAGCAGATGAAGTACATCGTGCAAATCCTATTGCTGCCTATATGCCAGCAGAAGAAAAAGATCAAAATGTTTTTTATAACTCTATTTTTTCTGCTTTAGTAAAAGCAGTTCAAGATCAAAAGAAAGAAATCGAAGATCTAAAATCCCAATTAGAGAGTAAATAATGACTACAGTTACAGCTAGTTTTCAGTTCCGTTTAACAGGAGTCACCAGTGATCCTTTTGATACGCGAACTAGACAAAATGTAAAAAAGCAATACGCAAAGATTGTATATCTAGAGGAACCTCCTTCAGATGCAGTCAGGTTATCTTATGTTGGCTCGAAGGAGATAACTCCTAAAGATAATTTGTTTATTGGAGATAGATCTGATGCTTTGTATGCAAATTCAAAAACAAGCACTACAGAAGAATTTATTTCTACTTCTGATAGCGGGACAGAAGATGTTGCTAGTATAAACTTTCTAGTCACACAAGAATTCGTAGAAGCAGCATCTGGATATATACCATTATATTACAAGCACAACATAACTTCTGTCGTAATTCCAGAATCTATTAAAGTATTTGATCAAAACTACAATCTGGTTAAAACTGACAAGTGGAAACTAGTTGCAGAACATGATTATGACGAGGATACTGGAGTAAAGCTTACAACGATAAGTCAATATAATTTATTTAACTCTTTAGAAAACTCTTTTAATTCTTCTAATGGTAGTTATGTCGTGTATTTTGTTCAGTATACATATGTGTCTGGTTCCTCTGAAATCACAGTCACAGAGATTCTGAATAATGAGAAAGCATATAAGCCAGCAGTAGCAGAAGACTTTTGGCATCTTACTCCTGGCCAATTAAAACCTTGGGTCTATGCTTATTATCGTGATGACTATTCTGTTACCTTTCCTACAATTAGTAAATTTGCAATTAGGTATTTAGAGTCAGAAAGAGTATCTGTTAAGCATCCTGTTGACCTGACGGACACAGAGCCTTGGTTCCCAAGGATTACAAATGGTTCTTTTACTCATGGTTATGCAGGAGATGTTTCTACCTACAGCATCCCAGAATTTGAGAATCAAGCTTTTAGTCCATTGGAGCCATATAAAATTGCTGCTCGTAAGCTTTGTCAGAAGATTGACAAACGTCTTTTAAAGCTGCCCCATGAAGAGATTCAGACTGGTTCTACTTTTAATAGTATTTCAATTGTCTTTGAGAAAGATGATACTGCTGAATACGCTATAACAACGGACTCTACTTTAGATGGGACTCCGTATTTTGACTTTGATGGTCATAGAGTTCTAGATTCTGATGGAGAAGAAATTACTTGGTCCACTAGCAATCTGCTTAGTTTTGATCGTCGCTCAGGAATAGTATATGTAGGATTTGATATCTCTGACTCTCATGATATCTATGCTACTTATCCTTATGAAGAAAAATATTATACTTTTACTAGTATGATGATGAATCCTATCTTTGATAGTAATGTTCATAAAGAGACAAGAATTATCTATCTTGTTCCTAAGAACAGTGCGAATGAGAATTCTGCTACACAAACAGCATCCATCATGTGGTTAAAAGCTTCCCGTGCAGATGTCATATTGAGCACTAATCAAGATGGGACATACGGTAATGAAAATGTAAACTTTGATGCTCGATTAAACAATACTGATGGATATGTTATCAATGGTATTTTGGGAATGCATTATTCTTGGGAGGCATCAACTATTGCCCAAGCACAATCTCCAGCTACTGTCGTTGAAATTCTTCCAGGACAACCTGTATATGTTCAATCAACAGAAACATTTCCTAAAGAAGGCTGGCTTCGAGCACAAGATGTCGCAGGTCATTATAGATATTTTAAATATTCTAGCAAATCAGACACCTACTTTACTTTGTCTACAAGCTCTACAGAAGTACCTACAAATGGTCTAATTAATATTCCTGACGGGAATACTATTGAGCTTGTAAACTTTGTGCAGGAGCGCTCTACCCTCTCTGAGAGGACTTCTGCTAGTGAGGTTGCTGCGTATGGTGGAACTGGAGTTCCTTCTGTTTATTCTCAGTATTTTGTTTTAGCGGAGATGTCTGTAAATCCTCCTCACAGTAAAGAAGGATTAACAGTTATTGATGTAAGAGAAGATGGTGGGGGAATTGATGAAGATAAATATGACGAGGCTAAAGCTATAAATCCACAAGTACAATGGATGAATGACTATGAATCTTTTGATGGTCAAGTTTATCCATCTAATGCCGTTATTGTAGTTAAGCTTCCTAAGACTACGTTAGATGATTTTAGTCTTGATAACTTAAGAGAAATAATCAGCGAGAAAGTTCCTTATGGAATTTATCCATTGATTAGATTTTATGGCTATGAACCAAGGGTTATCAGTATCCTTCCTACTTCAACTGTTGGCGCAATTGAGGTAAAATGGGAGAAGGAAGGTTCTGAGTTTGTTTATGATATCTGGTATGCTCATAATGAAAGCGGCCCATGGACAAAAGCAAATAGTTATTTGCTAACTGATGGCACAGGTTCATATAATAGTTTTACAATAGAGGGACTCACTGACGAATCCCCATATCTTGTTAAGATAACAATGCAAGATAGATACTACTCATGGTGGTATGGTTATAATGGCTACAATAGTATTGCAGGTGGCCTTGGTCTTGATGAGACTGCTCCAACACCATCATTTGGAAATGTTGCTAATTTCCAGTTTAGAGTTCTGTAGGAGGAACAATGACTGTCAACCTAACATTATCAGAAACTTCAGGTGGCTATTCTTTGGCAGATACTACAGATTTAGGATCTGTTACTCCTGGGAATGCAGTAGGTCATCAAGATGTTTTTATTTCTCATGATGCAGAAGTTAATCCAATTACAACTTGCACTCTTTATCTTGTTAGGTATGCAGGGAGTAATTATCTTGGCACTGATGCTGATGCTGATTTTACTCAAATTATGGGATGGGGAGATGCTGCAACTGGAGGAGTGGAGCTAAGCATGACTCCTGATTCACCCTGGACTACAGGCAATAAGTTTGCTGCTGGATGGAGCTATTTTAAAAATGGTGCAGGAGATATTAATAGCCAAATTCCATTAGACAAAGACTCTATTGTTGTTGGTACAGTGCCTGTAAGTGATGGAGAAATTCCTGTTGCAGGAGAGGCTCATATCCAAATTGATATTGATGTTCCCGCTTCTCCTGGGTCTTCTGGTTATAAGGCTTTTTCATTAGTCTTTGCATATTCGGCGACATCATAATGGCTACTAATACTAAAAACAAAAAGTCTCCAGGAACACTTCCGTCTCCAAGCCATGAAGTTTTGCCTACTCAGTCTTAAAAATATCTTATAACACTTGCGCTTTTTGGCTTCATGTGTAATATTTAAGTTTGAAATTATCACGTTAAATCAACAACAGGAGTAACTAATGAAATTTACAAGAGAAAATCTAATCAAAGTTTGGCATGCTCTTACAGTTCTCTCTACCGAAAAAACATCTGCTAAGGGAGCCTATGCTATTGCAAAGAACAAACGTCTTGCTGAGACAGAGGTTAAGTCAATTGAGGATGCTCAGAAGAATCAAAAAGAGCCAGAAGGTCTTATCGATTTTGAGAATGCTCGAATCAATCTTTGTAACGAACTTTGTGATAAGGACGAAGAGACTGGGGCTCCGGTCCTGAATGGGAAAAACTTCTCCATGAGCGAGAATGCAGAAGAATTTAACAAGCGTCTTACGGAACTTAGATTTGAACACAAAGAAGCTCTAGATGCTCAAGAGAAAATCATTAAAGATTTTGAAGACTTTGTAAAAGAGGAAGTTGAAATCGCATTCCACGAAATTAAAGTAGATCAGCTTCCCGATAGTGTAACTGCTGAACAAATTGGAGCTCTCGGCGATATTGTCGTCGAATAAGGAGTGAGAAAAAATGAAATTGGAAGTAACTCGTATCTATAAGAATTCAGCAACTGATATTATTAGAGTAGATACAATTTACATGCAACCGACAACAAACCAATTAACTTCTGGTGTTAACGCAAGGACTTTCTATAGAGATTTGTCTACATCAAAATTGCATGAGCCAGCAGATAGGGTCGTTGCTTCTATTCAACTTATTACTTCTGCAGATACTGTTGAGACTGCGACTGGTAATTATCTTACTGCCACATGGACAGGAAGAAATGCGGGGGTCCCTATTCTCTGTGACATGTCTGATCTACCTCGTGTTGGCAACACCGTTTAGGATATTCTAATATGGGAGCCTGGATAAAATTCTTCAAGGACGGACCGTCCGAACATGGCTCTGATATCGATATCGCTAAAGGCAGAGCTTCTTGGTCACGCGGACGTCTAGATAGCATTACAGCTGTCCAATTGTTTGACAATACAGTTTGTCTAGATGTTCGTGTGCCAAATACATCTTGGCACCAGTATGATAGGTATTTAGCTTTCCTTGGTGATTTTGGCGAGAATGCTTCTTCTCGTTCTGCTCGTGTTGTCCAAGCAGAAATAAAGCATCATCATGTCGGCCAGTCAGTTCGTTATATGAGAGTCAATAACACATCCTTTATAAACATGGACAACTCTCAAACAGGGAAAATAATTTCTTCAGAAGATGTTGGATTGTGGATTACTGGATATATCCTTAGCAATGGGAAAACAGGGCTAGAGTTTTGTAGGAGAGGAGCCTTTAATGGCGACAAGCAAATACTTAAATAGCATTTTAAAAATCATGCCCGCAGTTCAGGCAAGGCAACTGGCTGATTTATTGCAAGACTTACAGTCTAAAGGTACTGTTAGGAATGCAGAAGAATATAAGACTAAATTACAAGAACTATCTGTCATAGTAAACGATGCCGTTCCTCAGCCTTCGTTTGAACAAGTCCGTGCTTTAGTCTGGAATCTTTGTTCCTCTGATGCTCACAACGCTATGATGCAAGCTTTTAAGAATGACCTTGAAGCTGCATTCTTGCAGGTAGATGAGATCGGAGAAAAGCTTGATGATCATAATGAACTTCTGATGAAGAACATGATGTCTGACCTTGAACGTGCGCTTGACGAACAAGAGAATCATATTAGAAAGCTAGAATGGCTTGCTGATCAGAGCAACGAATTTACTTATGTCTTGGTTAATTCTTTTACTTCTTCTTCTTTGCTTCATGTCTCTAGAACAGAATCTAATGCAGACTCTTTGTATTTTGACAATCGTACATATAAACAAAAAACATCTGTAGAGCTTCCTTCTGCCACTGTCTCTGAGAGAGGGAATAAACTTATGTTAGATGTTTCTGTGGATCCAGTCATTAAACCTGTTGGGGTAAAACTTCACACTGACCAATATTCTTATGCCACTGAAGTCAGTGTTGATATTGACAACCCGATCACAAATACAATAGACGGAGAACGTGGAACGTTTTGGTTTAAGAATACATATACAAAAAATAAAGTTCCAAAAGTATCTACTGTCCTGGAATTTGATTTAGGAAGAGGTACTGATGTTAATTACATCATTGTTGAGGGAGCGACACAAGAGCCATTTTTTGTTGAAAGGATCGAGGGCATCTCTCCTGGTGGACATCGGATAAGTCTGAAGTCAACAAGTATAGAAGTAAACGGAAAAACAAGAATAGATTTTGATCGTTCGTTTGTACAATCTGTTAAGGTTTTCTTTGCGGTTTATACTTATCACAAAGTAGACTATTGGACTCCTAAAGATACAGATGTGCACGATGCCTTTGACTCTTCAAATAGATATGATCGCCTTAAACGAAAAGATTCTTTAGCCGCAGTCTCAAGGGAGGCTTTGTCTTCAGAGTCCTTGGCTGACTTGTGTAATGTTCCTGTTCCTGTATCAAAACAAGTCAATGCCCACCGCTATACTTTTGCATTGGATAATGTTTGGTTTGGTAATGATCTTTATAAAGATTCTGGTATCTTTGTATCAAAGCCGTTAAAGATAACCAATATTGGGTCCTTGGCTGTACGTGTTGATGAAGAAGTTCAATCTGGTGTTACACAAGACACTATCGAATATGAAATTATTAAAATAGACAAGGCCCCTAAATATAAAGAAACAAAATTTCCAATCCCTAAACTTAATCAAACATCTGTTGTGAGCGAAAGACTTGTCCTTACTAAAAGAGAATCTGCTTCTGTGAAAAATGATGTTGGAATGCTTAGGTTCTGTCCTTATATCCCTAGCGATTGGTCTTCCTCATATGCTGATCCAATTGTTGTATATGAGAATGGTCGAGAGTTAAATGCAGGAACAGAATGGGAGTTCGCTTTTGCAGAAGAAACTGCTGTAAATGGGACTCTTGATTGGAAAACTGTATTTACACAAGCTGTAGATTTCTCTAACTTTACATTAACGCCTCCTAAGATGTGGATCAAAATAAACAATGCCAAACTGAATGACGTCTATACTGTAGACTATACTCCTAGAACAAGCGATTATAATATTAATGAAGCAGGAACTAACGAACAAGAAACAGTTTGGCTTGATGCGGACAAGACTGTGTATCTAGAGAATGGTGGCCGAGTATACTTTAAGAGAGAAGATCCAGATGTTACAATAGATTCTGAGATATATTTACAGATCACCTTAAGACGGAATAAGGCATCTCAGGCATCTACCCCAGAACTATATGAATATGCAGTACTAGCTGCTAGTTATGATTAGGAGAAAGAATGGCCAATAAGCATCTTACAGTTCCACCTAATGAGGTAGCACTAGCACGGCTTAAAGTCCTCCTTGAGTCTGTAAATGATCTCTATCATTCTGGAGACATGGTTCTTGAGTCTAATATTGTTTCTTCCTATCATGAAGCCTTAAATTTATTTTATGAATCTCTTGATAGTTCTATCCTTGGTTCTGTTATGAAGATTTATAAGGGGGCTCCTGCTGACCCTGCTACTTATAATATTTTTACTACTGCGTTACAGAAAGATGCTAAAGCTTTATTCTCTGAGATTGGTGCGCTAGACAGGCTAGTCTCTTCTAGTTTTAATTCGATCACATCAGAACACAATCAGGCATTGCAGGCCAGCAAGAAAGTAGCCAATAAATTAGGCGATTATCTTCTTTATGCAGATGCTTCTTTGGGTGCAGGTTTTTTCTTTGGCGATAGTTTTAATAGTTCCGATCGAGTAGAAGTAGGTTCCTCTTTAGTTGATACTGATGAATGTTTAGTCAATACTGACGAAGGAATCGTCCTGCTTCCTTTAGACGGAAGCCCAGATATCCCTAGTGTAAAATCTATTATTGTTAATCAAAATAGCAATGGAGAAGCTGGAAGCAACTACCAGCTAGATGTGTTTGGTCACGAAGACATTGAAGTTGTCAGTGATGGAGAGCCGAATACATGGTTCGAATATGAGAGAGTCACAACAAACGAGCTAAGCGCCCCTCTAGTTTTAGACATTACTATTGCTCTTGATGAGGTGTCAGTAATAAACCATATTAATGTTAATCCAATTAATTTTGGGACTCCTACCCCTATCAAAGTAACTAGGATTGAGACATCAAAAGACGGAGCGGAATTTATCTCTATTAAAGATGAGATTCCAATCAAAGACTTTTCTTCTGAAGAAGAGAAGGAAGAGTTTGAGCTTTCTCCTGCTTCTTCGAAATTTTCTGGACAAGGCTTCTATTCTTTCCTTCCAAGGAAAGTCCAATATGTTCATCTCGTCTTAGAGCAGCATACTCCATATACTATTGAGACGAACAATGGTCTTCGTCTAAGATATTCTATTGGTATTCGTGACATCAATATTCTTGGCCGTCAGTTCCTTCCAGAGGGAAGTCTTGTCTCTACTCCGTTTGCTTCTTCTGACACAATACAAAAGGTATCTTTGTGGGCATCAGAGAATCCTGTGGAAGAGTCTACTTTAGCAGACCTAAAACACTTTATTTCTCATGATGATGGAGCCTCTTGGCTTGCTATTCAACCTCAACGAAGATCTGGTTCTGACATCCCAGAGATTGTAAACTTCAATAATATTTCTCCTAACTCTGTTGAGACAGGAGAAGAAGTTACAACTCTGAGACACAAGATCTCTATGAAGAGGGATACAGAAGCTTTTAATGGGGACATTACCATCAAGCAAGAGAGATTGTCTAAGATGGATATTGTTGATGTCCCAGCGGGTGGACAGTTTGATGTCTCTCTTTCTCAAACTCCAATCGAAAAGTCAGTGAACGTTTTGCTTCCCTTCATGGGTAGCTTTAGTTGTCCACGAGCAAGGAATGGCTCTGTTGTTCGATCAGAGTCAGCTCCTATGGATCTTGATTTTGTTGAGTTTACAGTAGACGTCCCCGGAGAAAGAGTTAGAGAGTCAGATCAGTCGAGAGAAGGTTCTATCCGATTTAAACTCCCTTTCAAAGGATTGCCAAATTTAGAAGAGAAGATTAGAGTCTTTGTTAATGGCGAGCAAATAGAATATTGTCCAAAAACATCTGCTGCTTTTACAAGCCCGCCAACTTCTCATACTTCTATCAATAGTGATAGTAAGGTATATTTCTTAAACAAGAAAGGTACAGAACTTCAGTTTGGACATGCAGATACTTCTGTTAGTCCTGACAGTCCAACTCAGCGGGGGTATGTTCCAGTCGGAGGCTCTAAGATTCAAGTTTGTTTAGATGGAGATAATCCTTTCTTAAGATTAACAGACAAGGGCTATATTCTTACTTTGTCTACTCCCTCTGATGGACAGAAAGAGTCAATTAGTCTTGTTGCCCTTAATAACATGAGCGACGATGAAGTTTCTGCATATGAGATTGAAGTTCCTCCTGGTGCTGAAAGATATAAATACCTGCCAGATATAGATCCGACAAAAAGCTTAACAGACCAAGAGAAGATTGCTTTAAATAGCGCTGCCAAGACTTCTCCTGCTTTTGTAAAACAGGTGTCTGCTTCTGCTATTGGAGTGTCAAATGTTTCTCTAACTGCCAAAGATATTGACCCTGTTAAGACAGCTCCTGTTCGGTCTATTGGTAAATGGATAGGCTCTAATCAATATTTCCAAAGCAAATCAAAATCTGAGAAAGCTTTAGAATCTAATACAGGACAAGACAATGAGCTTGCAGCAGAATATGATCTGCAGAACCAAGACTTATTTGGATTCCAAGGGACCTTCTTTGTTGATAGTTATGACGGAGCATACCCTCCAGTATTCCTTGAAGGCATTAGTAACTTTGATATTACAGAATATGACCTAAGTGGAAATGTAATAACTGGTACCTCTAGGCAGTTCACTGACAAGGTTGCTTTTCAAGACGGCTATACAGAGCTTAGAAACGAATCTGCAAGCTGGGTAAAGGTTGCTACTCGTTATACATTTGATCCGTACACAGGGGCTGTCTACTTAGGCTCAGCGCCTAGTGCAGATAGACGTGTCGTTTTGTCTTGCAAGAAGAGAGACCTAAAGGTTATTTCTCAAGACTTTTGGCAGTTCGATAGGAATACTGTTACAGGTAAGCCTAATACTCAAAAAATTATTTTAGATCCTCGTGTTGTTTTTACCGCAAAGAGAATTGAAGAAGTTTCTTTGTCTAGCTCTGATATCCGAAAGGTCTCATTAGCAGCGGATAATGATCTTAGCCATAATTGGACAAATTCTAAATTGGTTAGGGGAACCGTGAAGCCAAGTATTACTTTGTTTGCAGTCGGAGCAAAGCCAATTGAGGTTAAATTTATAGATGGGGAAAGAGAATTCTCTAATATTTCTGAAGTAAATAGTGAAGAGATTTCATTTACTTCTCTTGGGAGCAATCTGTATTCTTTCCAGCTCGGCAAAATAGATGTAGCTAGTAATAAAACATTAATTGGAACTCCAGCTTTTGCTCCTGTAAGGTCAGTAAATAGTGCATCAACAACTGCTAGTCAATTTGATTTGACACCACAAGTATCTACAGCGACTCTTGCAGCAAACGGAGAATGGAAAGTAGATTCTTCTGGGCTGGTTACTCTATATCTAACTTCTACTCCTGGAAGTCATACTGTTTCATATCGAGTAAAAAATGCAGAACCTGGTATCGATATCTCTGGAATGTATTCTGTTGACTATGATAGTGGCGTTTTCCACTTGGCTCAACCAGTAGTTGCTGCTGGCAATATTGCATTTGAAGTCTCAATGTACAGTGCTTTTTATAATATTGCAGAGCAAGTCTCTTATGGAAATATAGAGAATGTAGATACTTCTGCAAGAACAATCACATTCAATTCTGCATTTGGCATGAGATTTTTAAAACAAGACACTGCACAGAAATCACGTCCACAAGTCTTAAAAATATTTTATGAGTATTACAAAAAAACAACAGAGTCGTTAAAAGACCTAGAGCCATATTTCTCTCCTATTTGTAAAGATCTTGCTTTCCGTGCAGTCACATCTAATTTATTAGAGGAGCTATAGATGTCATTAAAGACTACATATAAGGAATATATTCTTGAACAACTAGCTCTTGAATATCTTAAAGATGGAACGATTCCAACAGCAGAACAGCTTGAACAAGATCTAGAGACATATCAAGAAATTCATCCTGACCTGTCGCTCCCGAAGTCTAAATACATTGATTTTAATGTAGATAGAGGAGACAATTCTAGTGCTAACAAGATCCATACAATAGCAGATACTGTCTCTAGTGATGTTGGCGTCGTAGTTAGAGAGGTCTATAGTTTAGCAAAGAAGGCATCTAAATTTTATGAGAGATGGTCCTTTGAAAGCAAACGTCTCGCTGCAAAAGCACAAAAACTTGAACAAAGAGTAGATTCGCTCCTCCTATTAGCTAATTATACTACAGGATACTTTGCTTCTGTTGCAGATGTTTTTACAGATATGAATCTTGTAGATACAGATAACACAGATGCATACATAAATGTAGACGAGCAAGTTGTTACTCTTAATCCAGGAACTGAAGAAGTTGGGGCAGTTAAAGAAGTAAATATGAATGATCTAACTGATCTTGATGTTGAATTCTATCCTTTGACTCGTCGACCTGGAACTTCTGTTTTTGATGTAAGTAGTAATAATAATCTTGTTCAAGCATTTAAGACACAAGACACCACTTGGGTTGGGAAGGTTACTTCTTCAATCTCTGGCAGCATGACATGTGAACTAAAAGCACATATCTCAAAGGACAAAGATGTGGAGGTTTCTCGTATTGCCTTTGACTATACAGGACCTACTTCTCAACGAGCAACTGTTACTGCTATGTATTCTCAAGATGGATATATTTGGAATATTGTTCCTACAAATGAAGCAACCAAACCTCTCCTGTCTAATATGTCTTGGTCTTTCTCTTCTACTTCAATGCGATGGATTAAGTTTATTTTTTACAAGAACGCTTCTGACTCAGGACAGTATGAGTATGATTTTTCTTGTCGCCATATTCGGGCCTATGGGGCTTCTTATTATGAAGGTCGTGGAAACACATTTATTAGCAAGCCATTATCGACTATGGATATAAAAGATAATATTGTTGGTTTTAATCTTGCTCAGCTAGATGTATGTGAGAATGTTCCTAACGATACAGATATAAAATATTATTTGTCTGCCTCTAAGGACAACTCAACATGGACTAATTGGTTTAATGTATTACCTTCTCAGAGAGACGAAGTTAAGTATCCTAAAGTAATAAGTTTTTCTGGGGCTGACTGGAAAAGTAGTGAGGACTCTACTGTCATTGCTCTTAATAGTACTTATGGTGCCGATACTCTTGTAACTACCTTTGATTCTTCAATTACGGTAAACAGTACTACACGTGATATTTTGCAGTATCGTTTTAAGAATAATACTTTCGCTGCAGTAAATACTGCTATTCCAGTCAGTGAAGAAGAAGATCCAGATACTATTTCGAATAGTATAGTCCTCTGGAGAAATATTAGGTACAAGGATTCTTATCCTGATACTTCTACTGTTCGTGGAGTTGCAAGAGGATGGGGGCTTCGTGAACAAGTTTATTCTTGTTATTTTGAAATCCTTTCCTCAGGAGGCAAACTTTTAGACTTTGGAGACAGAGAATGTGTGCTTGATGGGAAATCAGTTAGTGGTGTCGTTAAGATTCCTGCTGGGGTTCATAAGTTTGAGACGCTTCTTGATAATTGGTTTGACATCTCTGATAACTATGTAGAGGCTGTTGGTTCTGGAGGGACTGTAACAACGGAAGAAACTCTTAAGTCTATTGATCCTCTTTATCCTCATAATCACAAGTTGATTATTGAAGGTTTTCCATATGTGTCTGGTTTTAAAGGTGACCAGGTTTATCCTGGCACTGATTATTCTGCAGAATTTTATACAACAAAGACAAGCCTCTTTGATCTTGAGAACAAGATTGAGGAATACGGTTATTTTGCAGTTAGAGGAGTAGGCAAAAATGACACAGCGGCTACGTTATCTGTTTTCGTTCGTTATGATCCTAGTGATCCTGATTATACCAATGAATTGTTCGTCACCAAATGGAGAGTTGGACAATCAGGAAACGAGATGTACAAATATGTTAAACTCAAAGCAGAGTTTTTGTCAGAAAGTACATCACTAACACCAGCTTTAAATTCTTATCGAATAAAGCTTGGCTTATAATGATAAAATATTTTTGGAGGTTATAGATGTCACAGTGGAATTGGTCATGGGTATCAACCCAAGATGACACACTTAAAGCTTCTAACTCTGTTGATCAGAGCGGAGGTACTCTCTATACATATAGGGCTGCTACTAGAGGGCAACTTAGTGCAGCTGAATTGAGCACCTCAATTGATTCTATTTCTACGAATATCAATCAACAGTGGAGGCTTTGGGGATCATATGTCCGTCCACTTCTTGATTCTTTGCCTGCAGGACCAAGAGATCAGCGATGGCGTCCAGGTGTTGGCCTTCCAGAAAAAATTGATGCTCTTAATTTTGGTATTCAAGGAACAACTCTATTTGTCTTTAATGATGCTACCGCAGACAATGCATATGGTAGGTATTGGGATACTTCAGCTGAACGACCATTAACTGTTGCTGAAGCCTTTGAAGATATTTGGACTGCTATCTCTAACATCTCGACATCTACTTCTGCTGGCAGTGGAACATTTGATGACACAAATCTTTGGTATGCTATTGGCAATAGATATGAAGACTCTTCTCTTACAAGTGCATCTTCTTCTCTAGACTCTAGGACTAGTCAGCTTGAGTCAAACATTAGTCAATTATCAGATGATCTTTATGGAGCATCTGAAGGTTTCGGGCCTTGGAATTTTGGAGTCCCGCTTTCTTATAGTTTGGCTAAAAATATTGATGAGCTTCTTAAGCTCCATAATGTTTCTAGTGGATGGCAAAATGATCCTGCTGGTGTTAACCACTCAGGAATTGGAGGTAGTTCTCCTCCGTTTGCATATACTGATATTAGCCCGATGCCATCTCAAACTCTCTCTCAAGCTCGGGTCTCGCCTTATAACTCTTTATACAATGAGATTCTTAGAATACGTTGGGAGATTGCAAGAACACGAGGATCGTTAAATTACTATACAGACGTTATAGATCCTGTTACTAGTTCTGCTGGTGACTTAAGCACTCACATGAACTATACAGGTTCTGGTTCTTCCTCCTCTTCTAACCCACATGGCATCAATTATGTAGATACTGGCCAAGAAACTGTTAATACTGCCATTCGTAGTTTTACAGGGATGTCTAGTAATGCTGACAGCTCTCCAACCTATTCTTCAAATTACTATATTACAGATGGTGATAGTTTAGAGACTGGCCTTGGAAAGCTTGATACTGCTATTCATTCTTTCGCTGGCAGTGGTACAGTTACTAGACTAGAACAAGATTATGATAGATCTAGTCTGTCTGAAACTGTACGGGAACAAAACGCTATTACAATTAGCCATAACAGAGGCAAGTATCCTTTGGTTCAAGTATTAGATATCAGCCCACAAGAAGAAGATTATTATGGACAGTATGTATCTCCTGCCGTAGATATTAATGTTGTCCATCTTGACGATGATACATTTGAGATCTGGACTGGGGCTGCAATTATTAAAGTCATTGCTCTCTTCTAGGAGTTTGAATAAATGGGCAAAGTAAAACTAGATAGATCTAATTGGAGCACAATACAATTTGGTTCAGGTGTTCCAACTGGTGCGACTCCAGGGAATATATATTTTGACTCAAGTTCTGGCGATGTCTATTACAGAAGGTCACGAAGTCATTCATGGGCCAAAAGTGTTACTGGATACTGGGGCAGAGCTGGAACCGTTTTAAGTCCTTTGACTTCTGGTGACACAGCTCAAGCAGCAGGCTTTTATGCAGTAGACTCTTCTGCTGCTGTTTTATCAGCTCAAATGACAGGAAATGGAGCAGAGGAAGTTGCTCGCCTAGAACTAGCTGGAGAGGATTCTGCGACTAATAGGGAAGTCTATGGGTATGTAGCTGTTGATGCAGTTACAACTACTTCAGGCGCGGAAGATGGGAAGTTAGAATTTGGTGTTGTATGGGATGGTGTTCTGACTGAATTTATGTCGCTTAACAACGGAGGTACTGGTGACTTTATTTTCAATAGTCCTGATGGTGGAGATTTTAAGGCGTATGCTAATGGAGGAAACGTTTTAATACGGTCACAGGGAGATGGAACTGGATCTCCAATCAGTGTAGATCTGATAGGTCAAGGGTATTCCTCCGGAGAGAGGATTGACTTAGATATTACATCTACTTCTGTAGGAGATACTAATATTGATTTATTGAGCCAGTCTACTGCAGGCAATGGTCTGATAACAGCCATTACTAAAGCGGCAACTGGGACCTCCACATGGACTGGCGGTGCTACCTCTTATGGAGCAACAGGCCCCTCTTCTGTTACAACAAATTTGTATGCGTTGAATGAATCCACAGGAACTGCTTCCGCCACTTTAAATGTCTATACAGATACTAGTTCAGGTCCATCTTCCGGTAATGCAACGGGTAACTACTATGCATTGGCTGATTCGGGAGTCGCTGCTTCTAGTTTCTATTCTGAAACTGATACTGGTGTTGAATCTAATACTTACCTAAAAGCGACTTGCTCAGGAGGAACTGGATCTTCTCAGGTGTTCATTGAGTCTAGTGCAGTAGGGGGGAATGCAACCTCTACACTAAATGCAAAATCTTCTGGTGGCACAGCAAGAGTTAAAGTTGGATTTGTCTCTGGTAGTACTGGGCCTGACCAAGTTCAATTCGCTGATGTAAATGTTGTAGGTTCGACCTGGGCTGGGACACAAAGTTATTTAGAGCTCTCAGACAGTCAAGCTGAGTGGAGCACTCTACATACTAATTTCACTTCTGGCTCATCTCTGATCAGTATGCTTAATACTCTTTTTGCCTCTGGCGGTGGCACTCTAGATGATGCCTACGACTTTGGAGGAGCTGGATCTGGTAGAACTATTGATGCTGATTCTGGAGCAGTTCGTATTACAGTAGACGACACAGATAACAATAATGTTCTCGAATTACAGAGCAGAGAGACTACAAACAATAACAATCTTTTAGTACTTGAGAATCAAACATCAGGATCTAGTAATCCTGATGAAGCCTGTGATATTTACATAACAGGTACGGACTCAAAAATTATTGCCCACAATGTAGACTCTTTGTTGGTATCGGCTGTTTCTGATACAGCACCAATAACAGCAGGGTTCTCTGCTGCTTCTGTTACAGCTGGAGTAAATACTCTTACACAAATTCAGGCTACTTCTACTACAGGGACTTGTGATGTTGTTATCGGTTCACTTGCTTCTTCTTCAGGAAATGCCTATGTAGGTGTTCATGCTTATTCTGCAAGTGGGTCTTCGTCTCTTGAAGTGGGTAGAGGAGAATATGCAGGGCCTACTTACTTTTATA